>BNJU01005115.1_pt1 | contig 99633 bp, 59 predicted proteins | sample 8539281 | NCBI WGS metagenome assembly BNJU01 (sample SAMD00202456, study PRJDB9452) | human saliva metagenome | isolation source: human saliva | place: Japan | reverse complement strand
GCTGCCCATATGGCGGACAATTTCTGGATTGCGTTGCTGGGACTCTGTGTGCTGTGGGACATCATGTATTCATTTTGTCATTTAAATCTTTCTAATGTTTTATTTAATTTATCTTATAAATTGTTGTTTATTTCTGATTAGTAGATTTCTTCTTGGTTCGTTAACTGATCTAAAAGCAGGGTTCTCTGAATAACTTTTCTATCCATTATAAATTCTTTGATTAGTTATCAGTCTTAGGCGACTAACACTGCCCAATTATAGCGTTATTGTATGTATTCACTGCTTGTTTCTTTGGATCTGAAACATTTGATTAAGTTAAAATTATACTTTTGATTAGCTAGCTTTGTCAATGCTTATTTTAAAATAGGCGCTTATAGTTAAGGACACATATATTCTATCTTCACTGTGATTCGCATAAGTGACGACAATTCGATTAGCAATAGCAACTCTTTTACTATATTATCTTATGTTATCTCTAGCTTGCTAGAGTTATCTAAGGGTGAAAATAATGTATTGTGCAAATCATAATCGTATCATTTGACTTGTGCAGTGATGCTATCTTTCGTTGGACGGATGATCGTAATCGGTGGTATATCTTATTACAGCGGAAGGTTCATTTGGAGTTACGCTTTTCCATATTGCTGAACAATTTGAAGCGGTGAGCAGATGTATGTACCATTTCAATTGTGGCTATGAACTCTATCTTGGGTGTATGGGTTCATGCGCTGTACACTGAGACCGTCTTCAATTTCTATAAATAAATCGGTTTGGTTTGTGCTTTTGCTTCATCTGGTAACCTGCGACCGCGTTCATATCTACAATAGCATGAGTCAAAAGACTTCCATTGTGCCTATTACATACGACACTATGAAAGCAAACGCACTTTGAACAAGACGCTTTATTGTCATGCGTTTAACGGTTTGGACAAGATTTTCTTACGCTTTCTATGCGGGACAATTTTGGACACGGACGTACTTAAAACTTGTCAATCGCTCTGATTCTAATAACAGGGTTTAGACACGAATATCATTGTATCATCTGTAAGTTTCCATGTGCATCTGGCCTCTCTTTCAGCTTGATTGAGTATTGACTTAAAGCGAGAACTCTAACTCTGGATTCAAGCTGTCTTTGGTTTGGACTCACAGGCACTTATCGCCATACTCTGTGAGACATAGTTATCTGTGTAGCTGAAGAGTCGACAATGTTGCTACTTGTATTAAATAAATCAAAGCATACTGCTCTACACCATGACTCTGTGTGGCGACGTGGGCAACTTCATCAGCCGGCGTGCATCAGCTCAGGACTGCTTAATAGACTACTGGTTTGAGGCAGCAAAATAACTCATCATTACTTTGGACTCTGGTAAGTGCTCAGCGTTGGTTGTTTTCGGAACAAACTGGCCCTTGCACTCAGTGAGCCAGAGACTGTGTCTCAAACTCTGATTTCATACTAGAATACTTCTATTGTGGACTTAGGAAGGATCGCTTATGTCACAATGTACGTTAACTAATTAATTATTTCAAGCTTTTGTTAAAAGTCGTAAAAGTTTCTTTTATATGATTTATAAAATGACAGGATTGACTTTATACTGTAATAACAGAGATATAAATCATTATATAAGTTAAATAGGTGCATGAGTGAGGTGTGTAGTAGTGTGTAGAGTATGAAATGTAAAGAACGATACAAAAGTAGTGGACGGGTTACTGTATATGAGGTGTGCATAGGGACTTCGAGATGTGAAGAGGTGGCTTAGAGCTATATAGAATACTTATACTAATCATGGTGTGATGATTGCTGGATGTATGATAGTGCGTTGCTTTAGGATGGCGTTTTCAATCGAGACAATCAGCTACTGTTAGGGCCTGAAAGCTGGAAATAGCTTTTAAGAGGTTTTTATATGATAAACGATAAATGTGTCGACTTGCATATAAAAACGATTGAGGACAGATGGGAGGACTACAGGCTATGTATGAGTTAAAGTGTACTCAAATAAAGAAAAATAAAAATTAACTAGTTGACATAAAGCAGGGATCTGGTCTTACAGTATTGTTTGGACAAAATGGTCATTTTCTAAAAAGGTGTACAAATCATCATTTTTCTGACAATGGTTGAAAATTGGATGTTTAGCATATATTATATATAAAGGTAAAATATTAGTATGTTGAATCAAAGAAAAATATTAGAAAGAGGATAAAATGAATATTGTTGAAGATTATAAAAGAAAACTAAAGCTTTTTCGCATTAACTATAATGTTTATCGCTCTATCATTTTTATAAATACTCTATTACTATTTATAGGACTACAAGGACAGACGGAGCTAGTTCATACTGTTGGTTAATAATTTGGTTACTAAACGGAATCTCTATATGGCAGACGAATTTATAAGCATTGTGAATCAAAGTGCATTAATAAATTAAAAAGATAATTTAAGTAAGTTATCTAAAGATGAGTGAGTAGTAATATTCTAGAGGATGGAATCTATGAGAATAGGGAGACAAATAGCTACTGATAAATCAAAAATAAAGGAATAGGTTTGTGGTTCTGGACTTTATTATATCTGTTTAAATAGTCTTAGGAGGCGGGTTTTGGGATGAGTCAGATTTTATCATGTAAGTCGATAGCTAATATTAATAGACTAAATCGTCAAAACAGATGTTTTAGTGACTCTGATAAGGGTGGCTGAGTTTCTATCTCAAGCTGGATAAATCTAGATATTACTTATCTCATATAGTACGGTTGCTTTTTCTTATTATATTACAGGATATATATGTTTTCGGCTTTGTATGATTAAGTGCATTGGGTAGTTCCTCTCTATTTTTAAATTAAGTAAATCTAGACTTGGGATAAACTCTAAATCTTTAACAAATCTATTGTGGTCTGGTTTAGTCTAGTTTGTCTATAAACACTGGCGATCATCTTTAGCGGACTTGATTCGGTTCAGACCAAGGCTTACTAAATCGTCTGATAGCTTATTTAAGGAACTTTTGACTGTTGGTTTATTCTGATAATTTTGCGCTTGGTTTTCACGTTCTATGTGAGTAATAATATTATCTTCATCAATTTAGTGGGGAATCTCTCATTGAGGTTGTCATCTGTAGTATACTACTGTTCTTGCTCTATAATAGTCTAATTTTAAGGGTTGTGGTAGGAATCTTTGTTTCGTAAAATCTTCTAGGATACTGTGTGAGTGAGTTTTGCATACTTTACAGTTGGTCTTTTGTCTAGCATTGGCTTGATAAGCTCTCTTACGCTTTCATTTTCTGAGATATTCTAAGATATACTCTAAAGCTTTGTGTGACTCATCTTCTTCTCCAAAGCGAGCTTGTGGACTAAATCATACGGCTTTCTCTATTCTTTTCTTTTCATCTAGTAATAAATTAGCTTTTCTTCTAGTTCTTTCTGTCTTTCTTCGGACTCTTTTAATATTCTTTTGCTACTAACATTTCTGAGACTCAGCTCAAAACTCATCTCATAAGGTATTATATATCATTATCTAAACTAATGCAATAACAAAAATTAAAATATTTATCTTGTTTTAATAAAAAGAGTATGAAAGCCAAAGCTAAAACTTTTAGTAAAGTATTCAGTCACGCTGTCGTCAATCTCAGTGATGAATCTAACAGGGCACAACATTATAATTATCATAATCTTCAAAACAAACGCATGAGTTCACTATCGTGGTATGTAAAAACTATCTACGGTTCGAGGCGCTTTGCAGGAACTAAATAATCTGGAGTTTCACATGTTAATTTCAGCGTAGATTCTGAATATGCGTTTAATATTTGTTGTAATTTCTCAAACTATGGCTCTGTTTTATCTTTTATTTATACTTATAGCAGGAATAATATGCGTTTAGTGCTTATCTCTTGCCTATGATTTTAATTATGGACATATAAAAATATGGTGCAATACTTTTTAATAAAGAATATGGTTGAGGCTACATTTGAGACAATTCAACATTCTTAATTTTTCTTCAATTGGTGAGTTTTTTTGTAAGTTGTTCAAGGTCATTCTCCAATATTTTCGAGATAGACGTTTGCTCAGTAAAGCTTGAGCTGGACATCGTCTTCAAAACTCTGGCTTGTATGCGACTCAGGGTCTTCAATCTATCGTCAGACAGGTTGCTTAGATTTTTGTAATATCTCTCATTATTGAGACTAGGCCAACAGTGTACTTCAACTGGTTTGTAAATGTAAACTTGCTTGTTCTTCTCTTAATTTCTAGTTCTTCAATCTTGGACTGTTTCATCAAAACTTAATGTTTAGCTTAGCTATCTTATCGAGACCAGTCTTAGGTGTGATGGCGGCCTGTGACAATGCTGACATCTATATAGTAGAAGAGGAGTTCTCGTTTCAGATAGGACAAGTCATACTCTTAGTGGTTGGCTTGGACAGTTCAACAATCTGGTTATAAGCTCAGGAATCTTCTTCTCAAGGTTGATATTGCTGTAGTTTTCTTCTTGATTTTGGGACCATTGGACTCTATCATCATAGTGGACATGAATCTCTCTAGATGCTTTTCGGATCTTCAAAGAATCCAAAGTATAGAATGGTCATCTGAGGATGGACAGTATCTATCACGGACTGTCTATCAGTTGTAATATGCAAACATCTGCAAAAGGAATGATTTCTTTTCTCTTGTTTACTATGAGTTTCTACTGCGTGGTTTGTTCTTTGGACTCTCAATGTTTTAACACTTTATCTTATGTACTCATTATATCTAAAGAGAATACTAGTGTCAATAGTTTTTATTAAATATTTTCATCATATTTAATTTAATAATTATCTGAATCTTTTAAATATTCTAATGCAAATATTTTTGCATAGTACCAAATAAAAGCTATGTGCTAATAGTCTGGTTTCACATTTAGGGACTCAGCGACAAGTATGATACATTTTCTCAAATCTCTTTTTCAGCGTAAGGACTCTGGACTCTCTGTATTCTTATCTCTGTATACTTTCTTATATTCAAAAATGCTTTTGTACAGGTTTTTCGCAAACATAGGAACACGATTAGCTGCAGTGTTAGAGTTTCTCTGATAGCTACTAGTTAAGGATTAATGGTACGATAGCAAATAGCAATGTCATTAAACACTTAAAACTTAAACTTATCATCAGTGTCAGGACACATCGTTTCTCTTGGATCTTCAAATCTTTTCTTACTTTAAGGTTATTATAAGATGATTATAAATGCTTGTCAATAGTTTTTATAAAAGTTTTTACAAAAGAAAGCGTATGGTTTAACTACACGCTTTCAATAACTCTGTATACTAACTCACTTAAGTAGGTTTAATAGATGAGACTCTAGTACTGTGTCAGTTCTGTTAAAGTACATATTATTCTTAATTAAATTGTAGGGTTTTAGGGTATAGGTTTATTCTGATGATGTGATTAAGTGGATGTCGGTGTCAGTATATACAGTGGTGACTAATGGGTGACTCAGGAGTAACAAGTGGACGATAGGTTGTGCTTGTGTGATGTGAACTATATATGGACCAGATTGGTGAAATGTCTGCTTACTATAAAGCTCTCTATGATGGTCGAATCTTTAATCGTCTTTATGTTATTATATGAATCTGTAATATTTGATTTCAGGACTCTGTATCTTGTATAGATGTGATGGACTAACAGTTGACTTTTTCATCTGTACTGTATATAGTGACGCAAAATCTTCTATTGTAACATTCTCTGGATGAATTACTAATAAAACTATGCTTGAGTTGATTTATAACACTTTTTGAATTAAATATACTACAATGGAAATCAATGGTAGAATCATCTAAAATATGACTATTGCAGATTACTGAGTGGACACTATAGGGATGCAGGTAGACAACAGAATGTGACATAGCATAGCATTGTCGTGCGTTTGAAGCTCTCATTATTAAGCTCAGCATAATATAGACGTTGAGTCAAGTACGCTATAGTATACTTTTAGGTTCTGACTCTTTTTCTTTTTTCTATGCGGATGACAGTTGAGGACACTTTTATATCGTCAAAATCTACAAGTGCTTTGATTCTATATACAGTAGCATTAATTTATTTTATAGTCGTCTTTAAATAGTTCAAAAATATTTCTTACTTTTCAAACATAAATGGACATTGTACTTGTTGTTAATTAAAATCTTTTGTCTATTTGTTATACTATATATAGTGAAGAAAGTAAATAGAAAAAGCTAAAATAATAAATGTATAAAAAGTATGATTTACAGGAATTATACATTCAGCTTGGGTGCTCAGGCGTCACGGGTCAAATCAGGTGTTGAAAAATCAATAACTAAAATCATCTAGTGAAAACAACTCTAATCTCTGAGACCAAATAAATATTCATTTCAGTGTATTTTTATATGGCTTTTAGTGTGATTTATAATCACTGATTTCAGAATCGTTTGACTTCTGATTTACTATGATTCTATTTTTCTTTGATAGTGTGCTTTAGTATACTCTTATATAAGATTATTATTACTTACTATTACAGGAGGCGACTTGTTTCTGATTCATTATTTATGATTGGAGGTTTGAGAGACATTTTTAGTATGTTTTGTATGTAGATAATGTTTGGCTCAAAAATACTGTGGATTCGATTTTGGGATTTCAGAAAAATGATGGTTATGGATTTTTCAGAAAAACTGAGTTTTAGGCTCAAACAATACTGTAAGACTAGGGGGCTATTTTGCGTTGGGATGGTTTTAGATTTTTATTTTCTTAATTTAGTAGGTATTAATCTATATATAGCTCTAGGGACGAGATGGAATCAATCGTTTTTATCTTTGTCTTGATGTATTTGTCGTTTATCATATAAAACACGCTTAGAAATAAAAATGGAGACATTATGAAAGCATTTACTTTTTATTTTGCTATTAACTATATTGAGGGTTAGTTGACTATATTAAGGTTAATAATATTGATAAAGTGAACACTATGGCATTTTAACGCTCATATTTGGGACTCTTATTTTCAACTCAATCTCTGTGATATGAGCTGTCTGATTTGGGTCATAATAAATGGTTAAAAACATTATCATGGGACATCTAGTGTACTTATGGTGAATCTTGGTATAGACAATTGTGGTGAGGTATCATCGCGGCAGTAAAGCTCGTGAGTCCGCACTCAAGCGAGACAGGTATTTCATTTTTCGGGTCGATTGATGCAAAGTTTATACTTCTGTAAAGCAAACTTTCTAACATTCTCATCTTTAGCTGTTTCACTGAGGCTTTGAGTACTTTTGTAAGTGCTAATCTCTTGGAACTGGGGTCTTTGGTTTAGAGATCGGAACTCTTTTGTGGTCGGACTCTAAACATTTTTCTTTTGTTTTACTGAGGTTTTCAATATGAACATTTTGCGAAAGCTATTCTCTTTTCAATCTTATTCAAGACTAATGTATAATCGTCTAGGGGACTCATCGCTTTTTACTGTTGTTATTATCAATGGAATAAGTTTTCAGAAAGAATATGGAAAATATGGCAGTCAATATTATAAATGTGGTGAGCAAGCTTTTAAAGTGTTACATGTTTTATTTCTATACTTTGGACTCAGTTTTTCTAGTTCTTCTAAGGTTTCAGTTATTTCAGCACTCGGTGTATATCATTTCAATGGATCTTGTTAAAGACATATCGTGGACGTATATAGCTAGTATTGTGAGAATTATCAGAATAATATTTATGAGTGATAAATACTGCTTTTTGTAATAGCTCTGCTGTCTGATACTTTCATAACAATAATGATTGACGCTATCATAAACAAGATGAATGGATTGCGGAGATCATTACAGTAAATGTTGTTCTGTGACTTATTATGCGACACTCAGTAATCTCTGTCTAAAGTCTACTGTAATATTCACAAAGGTCGTGGTTCAGACCGGTTTCTCTGGACTCTGCTGGACAGTGGTTCTTCTTCTTCTACAAGATGGGACATTTTCTGATTCTGAAATACTGTTCGGAGACTCTTCAGGCAACTTATGTTCGCGGTACGTGATTAAAGCTCTCTATGTGCGACCAATAGTACAAAAGCTTATAGAACATAATAATCTTAATATGCTTATATCTACTTAGACATCTTTTTATGGTACAACTTGACAAAGTTCTTTATAGCGTTTGAAAATAGGTGAGCGTCAGACATATAATTATATTCTTCTGTGAATATTATTTTTAAATACTTATCATATAGCAACTTATAACTATCTGCAATATATAAAAGGAGATAGTAGGGACTCAACTAAGTTAAATGGATTGAACAGGCTCTCGTCTGCTAAGTCTAGTACACAGCTACATCTTTATGTGGACACATTTCTTCATTTGTCTGTTGACAATAACAAGTATATCTAAATCAAGTCGTCACAGTTTGACTCTTGGATAAATAGTAAGTCGTCGAGATATTGCTTTTTAAGTCTTTTCGATTGATCATGGACTCTCTTATACATATATATTAGAATGGATGAGTCAAAGTCAACACTTTTTATTAACTAAATATATACAAAAGCGTGATAATAAATATTACTAAACTAACTATGTTTTGTATTAGATAGCTAAATGAGTGTCAGAAGTTATGCAGGGGCACTTTTTCAGTGACTAAAGGGCGATAATTGTTTTATCAACGACAGCAAAAACTGATTTTAAAGTGAGACAAATGAACTAATAAATGTATAAATATACATAACTATGTATAAATATTCATAAACAGAGGCTATTCATAAAACTATATAAATATATTAAAATATATAAAAGCGTTGACAAACATGATGAAAGTATAATTAACTTATCAAAAGAACAAGAGGTAAAAAGAAATGAATAAATACAGATTAAGGCAAAAAGCATATAAACAGTTAGGGGTTAATAACAAGAATCCAACTGAGGGAACTAGAGAACGAACTAGTAAGATATAAGAGTATTCAGAATCAAAAGCGGTAATCTTTAGTATACTAGGACTAATAGCAATCTTATCAATCGCTATAATGGTGCTCTTTAATAGTGATAATGGTCAGTTTTCAATCACTATGATTAGCGACTATTGTTAGTAACATGCACGGATATCAGAAGCTCTTATGAAGGTTATGAACAGACTAAAGCAGAACTAAAGGCAAAAGCATACTAAACAAGTAGCAACAAAAAGGAGGACAAGACAAAGTAAACAGGAGTAAAAATATGTTTTAAAGAAAAAGCAAAAAGCATTTTAATGATGAGATTAAATCTCTAAAAGTGAAAGATTTCAAGCTAATAGAAAATAAAAGGAATAAGAAAAAGAATTGAGAGGCAGGAGACTCATTGAGGGAACTAACAAGAAAAATGAAAGGCTAGATTATAGGGATAAGCAAAAATTGATAAGTATAATAATCTACAATCGGGGTTGGTTTCTACAAAATCAACGTGAAAAAGACAACTTCTATGATGATATGAATGAGGTTTTTAGAGTACTGAGTGAAGAGCAGAATCTAGCTTTTAGACATTTTGGAGAGTGGATGCTGAGACTATTATTTTTAAGAGCGTAGAGCAAGCACAGGAACTAGTGACAGACAAGAGTATAAGAGCAGATGGGCTTGAAGAAGGACTAAGGGTAGATACTAGTATACTAGATAAAAGTGACACGCTAAACGCTTTTAAGCAGACAGATACATATTAAGTATTTGATTGAAATGACTAGTGGTATGTTTGTGAGTGGTGAGGCATTTGTTAATAAAGATACATCAATCATAGACTTCATATATTAAAAGATAGGGCACTAGAGATTTTTTTATTTTAAGCGTTTTAACTAAAGCAAACGATAAATATATCGACTTTGATGTAAAAATCAGCGTTAGTTCAATCTGGATGGTATGTATATCTGGGGACTTTTTAATATACTAAAAAGAATCATAGAATATATAAAGAGTGGCTGACAAAAAGAACAGATCAGAGTAAACTAAAACAAATAGGGATGGTAATAAAACTAGAATCGTAAAGAGCTGTAAAAGTAATCTATTAAACTGGACAAGAATATTCAGATAAATCAAAATAGACAAGAAAGACATAAAAGAGTATATATAATAAGTGTACTTACTAATGAATCAGAAACAGGGCAAAAGCAGACTATATAAGATAAATCACATCAGTGAGAGTATACACAAAGATGTATATTTATTTAAAGACGAAAGTGCACTTCTTATCATACTTATTTTTAGTTATTGATTTTTTCAACAGGGTCCAAAGACTTTGGTTTGGACATTTAGAAATGTATAAGTGGTTTGTAAAATCGCATTTTATACATTCTTTAAATAGGGTCTCAGACCAGATTATATAACTAAGTAATCAAGATAAGATTATAAAAACAACTATTGACATCTAGTATACTGTAAAGATAAAACAAAATCATCAGTAATCAGTGATAGGTATAGACTACTGAATAATAGATAAAGTCGTATATGTAAAATATACTTATAAAAGAGCAAAATAGGAATCGTAGTATACTAGTAATGATGGTAATGATGAGGTAATGAGCAACAACTCTAGTATACTATATAAAATAAAAAGCAAAGTGAATCAGTATTAGGTATAGACTGAGGACATATATAAAGATAACAGTGTATATTTATCTATAGCATACTATCAAAGAACAAAACTGGGATCATAGTGGGTAGGCGGGATGAGTGGTGTTAATAATAAATAGACGCACTAAAGGGACTATATAAAAATAGAGATCGTAGTGTATGAGAGCAATAGAGTTTGCGCTAAATATGAAAATCATTGTAATGTAAACAAGTATTCAGATAATTAAAATAAATATAAGGCTGAGACTCTAATATAAGGTATGCATAATAATGTATATTTATTTAAGAGTTAAAATCAACAATATTTATCGACATTTTTAAGTTGGTTTTCAAGCAATCGTCGGGTCAAAGACTTTGGTTTTGGTATCAAGAATGTATGGTGGGTTTATAAAACTGGACTATACATAACTATACATTGTGGTATACTATATAAAATCAGAATATATCAGCAATAGAAGGAATGATCAAGTCGTAGATATAAAGACAGACAAAGAGGACTATACAATAAAACTAAAATCATAAGTGAATCAGAAATAGATAGAGGACGAACAGTAGTAGTGAATCAGTAATAAATAAAATAAAGACACACTAAAGAGAACTATATAAGACATATAAAAATGAGTAAAGCTCAAATATAGTTGGGACTGAGATCATAGATGTATATTTATAATATAGCATACTATCAAGGTAAAACATAATCGTAGTACGCTAATAATATGTAGCAGCGATAACAAACACAACAAAGACATACTGAAATAAGGTGATACTCTAGTATAAATATGAATCAGTGATTAGGTATAGACGATATTATGAAGATAAAGAGATAACAGTGTATGCTTACTTATAATTATGAATCTAGAATCGTAGTATGCTGAAGTGAGGACTCTTGTATCATATATATAATTAAGCATATACATAGAAATGTATATTTATTAAATGATGAGAATCAATAATATTGTAACATACATTTTTAGTTGGTAACTGAGTCGAAAGACTTTAACTACGAGGTTAGAACATGGAAGTGATATATGATCGGTTTGTGAAAATGAATACTTTTATACATAGTTATACATAATCTATATAAGACATATAAAGGGATGGACGACGATATAAATATGGATCAGTAATAAATAAAGGAACTATGAGATAAAACAGAATCATAGTACACTAGCAACGGGATGGATAACAAATACAATAATAGGAAGAGACTCTAATAGAATCAGTAATAAATAAAAAGCTCTCTGCTATGTAGTTATAAAAATAGAATAAATCGTATTAATATAAATAGTCTGACGACAAGAGATACTCAAGATAATTCAGATATATAAAACTATACAAGACACACTAAGAGTGAGTTGGACTCTAAACTTGAGAATAGGCGTGTATATTTATAATATAGCATACTTATAATAATGAGTCTAGAATCGTATTCGCATGACGAGAGCGGATGGCATTAATAATCTTATATAAAGACACACTAGAGAACTATATGTTAAAAACTAGAAATATGATAAATCAGTAATAGACAAGGGATAGCTAAATGTATATTTATAGTCTAATATACTAATATAAGACTTAATGCTTCTCTAGCATACTATTAAGAATAAAACTTGAGCTATAATGGATCAGCCGGATAGGGTGGATATATATAAATATTCTGCCATTCGAACGACTCAGTGGTTTTAAAGATTCTTTACTAAGTTAGTATCTCAAATTCACTACCATCACCGTATACTCTGTTCCTGTAACGCTCTGCTCGCACGACTCAGCACTGCTGCATTTCTTACTAAGGAACATTTCATATAGGTCATATATATTCCCTGTCTGGTTTTAGGCCGGCGGTACTACGGTATACTAGGATGCGAACTCTGTGACTGGGTGTGATTTGCGTATCTGGTTTCTTGCTTGCACATTAAGGAGATACTGTGGTGGGAACTCATCTGGGGTTCTCTTTATATATAGAATATGAACATAGTATACTATTTATAGCACTCTGTATCTTGACAATAACTAGATGGGAGCTTCCTCATTATGATTCATTATATACCGACATGTTCTTTCAATGCAGCTGGAACAGATGCCTCAGCATACTGTCTATATATGCTCAGTGGCTAGGACATGGACTCATTTAGGTATACTATGTGACAGTATGTGACATAAGTATTCTCAGTATGCTATTTCGAAGATTGCTCGTGGGTTTTCTTTTATTAAACTAGGAGGACCATGTCTGGATGGACATTATTGATGAGGTATGTATGTTTGGTTTCAATGCATTTATCTTTTGCTAATGAGGATTTTTCTGTTTTTACTCTTATAGTATATATATTCGGTAACTATGAGACTGTATTTCTTTTATGGTTAGAGACTTGAGCACTCATATTCTACTCTGCAATATTTATTTCTTACTTTGTTATGGTATCTGGAAAGGACTACTCAAACATAGATCATGTTTCTGTATTAGGGAGTTTTACTTTATTTAAAGTGGCGTATTGACAGTGTGGAGTTTTCTGTGTGTGTATCGTGTACAATGTTAGATGCTATATTGTGGCGGAAGGACAGCTGGACCATATCTCCAGTGCTCACTTTTGTATATATTCATAGGAACACTCTCTGTAGGATTGCATTATTCAGTGACTTAGGAGGCGACACTGTTATAGTGCTATGGACAGTATTGGACAACGCAAGGACACTGTGAGGTTTGCTTGTGAGTGGGTTCTATATAGTATGTGTGAACGTGTGGAGGACATTGGGACGTGGTGCGTTACTACTGTACATATACAGCATTTCATGTGATTACATATACTGTTATTCATGGTTTGCACTGGCATTGCTGTTGTATACTAGTTAACTATTAGTATGCTATGTATGACTCTCGTAATGATCACTTTGCGTAGGGCATTTGGACAGCATGTTGTTCGTTGGACAGTATGCTGAGTGGGCGGTACAGTGAACGATAGTATACTGAACGATAGTGAAAACGACAGAGGGGCTATGAGCTAACTGTATCTACGGTTGAGGGTGGCGTGGTGTGTACTATGAATGAGGCTGTTGAGGGTGTGGGAGGGATGCTAACAGATGTACTTTGAATAAAGGAGCTGATATGAGATACGAGGAGAGATGAGGCCGGAGAACGGTGGTAATCAAAAATCAACTGGTGGAGATTGGTGCAAGGATTTTTGCACTCTTTTGGTCGATTTACAGATTTAATCCGGCGTATAAAACACTTTTTAATTTTGCTGGTAATTTTAAAATAAACTTGCATAATTCTAGTGATATGTTGTTATAACATTTTACAAAGGTTGGTGACGAAAAGTGGTCTTGGAAAAAAATCTTGCGTTTTTGAAGATGATGATTTAGGAATAGAAGAATTAATGGAAATAGTGATGGCAACGGATGGGGTCAGGGTTAGAATCTACTGAGATTTCTAGAAGATTTTAGCTCTTTTTAAGCAGGCTGGAAGCATTGTAAATACTAATGTTGCTTCTCTTACATACTCAGGACTGGGGACACTAAATAATAAGAGGGATATAGTAAGTACTAAGTGGCTGAGTAAGCTGGGACAAGAAATGGGAAGGAGCAATCTCCATGAGACAGATTATTATGGCTAATGGTTCATCTTAGATTAATGGACAGAAAAGAGTATACACAAGGATATTACTGGATTAGGTAGTGCTATTGACAGTATCAAGAAGGAAAAAGAGATAGTACGAGGGTTGACTTAGTTGTCATTAACGAAAAGGTGATGACAGCTTGGTGACTTTTTAGAAGAAAGCACTAGGTCTAATGAAAGATGGTTTAAAGCTTTGCTTGAAACTTGTGGAGATAATAACATGTATACACAAAGAATCTTACTGATGAGAACGATTAAGCTAGATGTTATTGATAAAAAGCTAAAGAGGACAAACAGGTTCGTGAGTATCAGCGACAATGACCTTTTCTTAAAGAGTTCAGAAAGAAAACTGTATGAAAAATCTATATTAAAAAACTGGAATCACTGAGAAGGAACTAAAAGCTGGTGGAATTTCAAATTAGTACTCAGTCAAGAGGAGAAAGCTAGGCTCTTAACTATAGGAGCAGGTATAGAGAATAAGGTTTCAGCAGGGGACAAGAGGACTGTTGGTTTATCTTTTTGGAGATGGGGTATGCTTAATCTAGATATATATGGGATTAGCTTCTTTAAGGAATCTGTATTATGCTTCTGGAAAGGCTAATGATGTTACTATAGGACAGTAGACTATAGACTAAAAAGATTAGAGAAAGTTGGCATAGTTAGAAATATTATAGTTTTACAACTCTTTGAATTATGGGCTAACTAGAATAGGAAGAGCATTAATTGGTAGTGAAAGGAGTTTGGACAATAAATCACAAGCTGGATTACAATCTGTATCTGAGGCGTATTTATGTTAATCATATAATGAGCTTGCATATACAGTGGTTGTATTGACATACTACAGAGGAGTTAAAGCTAATAGGCTGAACAACTATGGGAGATGTTTTGAATGATAGAGACTATTGACAGGAGATATGGTTTCTGCTATGAACGAAGTTTGCATGATTAAAAGGAAAAGTATTTGTCAGAGTTCATACAAAATTGAAACTAATAGTCTACTTAGAACAATGGGAGATTGCTTGGAGAAAATGGGAGAAAGATGGTGGTAAGATTGGAAGAGCACAGAAGGGAGGTCGTTTTACATTTATTCCACAGCTATAGGAGACTGGTAGTTATATTGTTTCGATGTAGTGATACACAGAGGAACGACAGATGGAGTGGACCTAATATTGCGATTGAAGTTGAGCGTTCTATTAAATCTGTTGACGAATATATTAGGAAATAGTGTATGCTAAATCAGATAACAGGGTATATTCAAGGTTATTTAATATGACAGATGATAAACTTATTGCTAAGAGAGTTAAAGCTGCTGATAAATTGGCTTTGATAGGTGTGATATGGACAGACAATGAATGAAGATGGAATAGATCAAAGAGAGTTACTATTCACTGAGACTATAGGAGGTTTGTAATGTTGGGTTTCTGGAGCTTTGAAGAAGTCTTTACTAGAGGAGTTAAATCAGATATAGATAAGAGTGCTGGTGGACACTTTTCTTGATAGAGGATACAGCGATTGGCTAGACACAGGTTGGGTTAACAATTTTGGACCAGTTTAGTACTTTCGCTTTGCAATGAAAGAGACTCTGATATACATTTAGCTGGCGATAGAGTGGTATGCTTCTCTGTATTAGGGATGATAGATAGATGTAATGGAGTTTCCAGTATCAAGAAGATGATACTATGCAAGAGCTAACTAAGAAGATACTTATGAAGGGCTATAGGAGATTTTGTTAAAGATTTAGAATACGATACATCATACAAAATAAGAGATTGGTAGATATGAAGGCAGGCGTTTTCGTGTTAATATGGGTAAGTCATTTGATACTAATATAATGACTTTTTAGGGACTATTGAAGTGGATTACAGTGAGGAATCACTCAGATTGATTCTGAGTTTTACAATTATTCAATAATTCATCAGGAGTAGTGCTTGTTTGCGGAGCAACAGGTTCAGGATCAAAAACTTCATCTTTAGCGTTATTAGAAATATTCAGACAACTCAGAGAAAAAGATAATAACAGTAGAGAGATATTGAGTTTATATAGCTGATGATGGACTAAGTTGTGTTATACAAAGAGATAGGACTAGCGACTGTTTAAGCTTTAGTAATGGTTTAACTAGTGCTGAGGAAGTTGAGATATTATTTTAATAGGAGGTTAGAAACAAGGAAGAGGTTGATGGGAGTTACTCAGAACTCTGAAAGCAGGTCAGCTTTGGTACAGTACACATCTAACAACATAGTAACGCTGAATCGTATAAGGTCATTATATGAAGGTAGTGAACAAAAAGCGAATTATGAGTACTCTGGGTGATAATCTTAGAGAATAGTTAATCAAGTTTTAGTTAAGTCTATAGATGAGTGAAAATCAAGGTTTGCAGTTGAGAAATACTAAAAGTTGACTTTAACATCAGACAGATTATTCAGAATGATGAGTTATATAAGATACGAGAAAAGCAAGAAATATCAGGTGGTACTCTAGAACTATAAGTTGATTGAATGTGTAAAATAAAGTTGTGTACTCTAGAGGAAGCTAGAAGTAGGCAGAAATCATATTTCGATTATCTAATAAACGAGAGGTAAGCTATAATGAACAAGGAAAGGTTGTATCATATTTCAACTAGTGGTAGCTGACTGAAAAGGTGTAATGCAGAGTTAGGGCTTGGCTAAGTGTAAACATTTACTAACATAAACTCAAGTATACTGATTTTATTAACGAAGATCTGAGTAGTTAAGTCAACACTTGAGAGCATGGAACAGCTATGGGACCTATGAGGTTAAGAATCTTTTTGAAAGTCAATATAATAAGCAAGTAAAAAGTGACAGAATAAATGCTATCTTGAAAGTCGATATGAAATGTTTATTTGTTGGTATTGGTAATAAAAATGTCAAGGAAGACTTTTCGCTACAGAAATAGAAAATGATAGCGAAAACCAAACTGTTTTGTTAAGATACCAATAGATTGTTAAACGATATTCAGTCAATACGCTGATGAAACAGTCTATGGAGTTTGCTACTGAGTTTATCTGATAAAATGTCAGGACTATTCATTTCATTGCTTCCAAGTTCATCTATATTTTGTATTTGAAAGATAGAAATATAGAAGATGTAAAAGGCTATTTAGATGAAAACAGGCTACTAACCAGTTGAGACCTGTATGATATAGTATCAGACGGTGAGTTCCTTGTGGAATGTCAATCATTTATGAACAAAGTACTACAAAAGCAAAACTCAAAATGTAAACGATGTATGGAAGTATACTAATGCGAATATCTTGGTTTTTACAAAGATGAGTCAAGTAATACTAGCAAAGTTGAAAAAGAAACTGATGGATTTGTGGTTTTATGTGGAGGGTTTGACACTAAAAGATAAATAATATATAATAATCATATAAGTTGTGGAGTGTATAATAGGGGCGAAGATATGTCAGAAAAAGATGTAATTGAGATGGTAAAAAGAGGTGATAGAGTTGAAGAGGTTCTTTCAGAACTAAAAGAAGGACTCTACAGAAGTATATGTGAGGGACTTTGCATCTATGGTGTCTTGAGGAGATTCTAGGTGTAAGTCTAGATACTGAAAAGGATTATTTCATAAAGCTCTTGTTGATAAAGGCAGGGTTTGAGAGGACAGAGTAGCAAGCTCTATAGTTGATTCAGAATCTTCTTTCAAGATTAGGAATAGAGATGTATAGAGCAGAACGAAACATCTATGTATCGTGTAATGTAGCTACAAGCTTAAAGAGATGAAAATTAATAAAGGGAATCTCGAATATTTGTGTCAAGTACACTTTCAATATTCTTAGGTTTGCGTACTAATATTGTCTATATATGATTTTTGCTGAGTAATGGCAGCTCCTCTTTTACATACGCTGAGTTTTAGACTAACTTTGGTTGTCTTTTCATACTCAGGTCTAGGGAAGCTCAGGTTTAAGCTAGGGCGACTTTGAAACGATAAATATATCAAGTCATATAAAATTGCTTAGAAAGAGAACCGTAGTCTCTGCTATACAATGATGTAGTAATGTGGTGATTTGATATACTTTTATTGTCTTTTTCGTATGTAGCTCTGGAACGCTTGGGATGTGGTGAGCGACTTTTGCAGACGATAAATATATCGACTTTCATACGATTAGGGACAGATGGGCCTGATAGCAGTATCTGTGTTATATAATAGTTAAATCTTAGTTTTTCAGTAGTACACAAAAGAAAAAGGCACACATAAAAGTGGACCTCATATTTATATACACACACTCTCGAGTGGCTCTGGACCTTCTCTGCATCGTATAAGCGTTGATTAGTGGTCTACGCAATGTATGATCTAGTGAGCAAGTATTACAAGCGCATAGTACTAGTTTGGGTTCAGAAGGAATCATAGGGAGAAGTTGGTAGTCGTTTGTCGCTCTTGAATCTTCTCTGCTGACTGATACTCACATCTGACAAGCTCTTGATGATTACTGCACTACTTTTTCCTGATGGAATATTCAGATTAGCTTCTTTCAGGTTCATGCATTTCTTCGCCAGCGTCTAGTGCGAGACAGAATACTTGTTTGTACTATATCGATACAAATACAATCTTCTCAGAAATCTGATATACGACATCTTCTCTAACAGAGTGGATAAAAGTAAGCTGATGTATCTAAGATAATTACATCGTAAATCTCTCTTAGTTTTTGGATGGTCTTTGCATATAGATTAGAAGGTATACTCAAAGCACTCTTAGGTCTCTTTGGAGCGAATAAGTAATCACAATGAGTATTCTCTGGTGCCACGGTTTCTTTAATATCTTCTATATCTATCTCATCTTTGAAACAATGGGTTCATTATTGTACTAGGTTTTCTGGACATTATGTAGTGTTGGTCTCTTGTATCTAAGTCTACTAAGCATACTTTAAGGCTCCTGGAATCGGAAAGCTTTCAGAGCAGACGCAGACTAGAGCTGCATAATGAGATAGCTACAGTTGACTTGCTGGACACTTTGTGATGTGATTGTAGATACTTTTTGCGACTAGCTTCAGGAATCAGTATCTCATCATCTTCGTATTCGAGAAAATCTTCAAAATCATCATCAGTTAAATCACCGTTTTAGTAACATTGGTCTAATAGCGTCTTTTATTTCAGACTCTATAATAGGAGATTTAACATACTCGCTGTTAGTATATATATCTGACTGAGCGTTTTCATAGTCTACTAAGTAGAATGGAGTAGTTGATACTCATCGTGATCGCATTTCTGTTGTGTTTGTTTTAATACGCTCTTTCTAGTTCTGGGATGTACTTTGCTCTATCGACTGGAGTTACTACAAGTAACAGAGTAAGGTACTTTGTCGCAACAACTCTAGCAAACTGGGCGGGTGCTTTATTAAGAGTCTGGAGAAAACTATTTGGGACATTTGTGATAGGGGATATTCTAGGTTCATCACTAGCTAGCTCTCTTTCAAAGTCGTCTAGAGTTGCTAAAAGGGAATCTGCATGGTTAACTCTCGTCAAACTTGAACCAGACGCTTCGTGAATATGCTGGGTTGTCGTTGCAAAAAGCAATTTTATATTTTGCATGACGTGGGCTTTCTTAATTGGCTGTAATATCTGGATCTATCTTTTCGCTTTTGTTTCAGATTTTCTGTATTCTTTTTCTTTTCAGTTACATTAGTTTTCAGAGTCTTTCTTCTTAGGTAGCTTGATGATGTTTGCTACATAAACTCTTAAGAGGTCGCACGGACACAGCTTTCTTGTGTGTTACAGGTGAGTCGTTTTTATCTCTAAGTATAGAGTAATACTCCACTATCTGAGCGAATAAATCTGTGGCGTGATGTAGAAATCACGTATGGACTTGGTCTGAGTGAGCTTGTATCTCTATTCTTATATTTTAATGACGCACAGGTGACATAGCTAACAGCATCTTAAGCTTCTCGAAAGCGTGTAATGGTGTGGGGATATCTGCTGGCGTTCACAACATGACTGTATTGTTCGTTTCAATGGGACGGGCGTCTGATGTTACTTTTTGATTCTGGACTGGTGTAGTTTACTTCTAAAGCAAGCACATTAGAGAATAGATATTTTTGGCGTCTGGGTCAGCGATATAATATCAAAGTAATCGACTCACTGATGTGGTTTGGCTGCATTATCTGAGCTAATATTGAAAGATACTAGTTTAATCATCAGGGGCGTTAGTTGAATCTAAGTCTGGTATGATTACTCTTTGATGCTTTGTCACGCTTTAAGTGGGATTCTAGTGTATACAGACTGTCTTACTTGCTGAATAGAGATTGCGTTTGTGGAACTGGACTGAGCAGTTTCTATTTTCTTTAGCATGGACTGAAATCTGAGTTTTGCTGATACATCTTGTTTAAGAACATAATAATCTTCTTTGGGTTGAAAACTTGACTTAAAGTAAAGAACAGGCAATAGCTAATACTACAACGATAATTGATACTAATGGTGTAGTTACTAGGTTTTATTGGATACAACAGCTAAGGCTACATCTTTGGACTGGTGTTTATCTTCATTTTTCTAAATCGTTATGGTGTTTATATAAATCAAATATCACATACTCTGCTGAAATTGGGTAGTATTGAACTTATCAGACACTCATCTTTAGCTAGTATGTACAAAAAGCTGATTCATAATTAGTATTTTGCATTGAGACATGGACTGGGTGGTTCGCTCATAAACTGGTTGAGACTTCATTAGATGGGAGCTTCATCATCTGTACAGTATGATAGTTTTCTTCTTCATCTGCATTTCTAAAAGCAGACTCTCTGAGATAAGCGTGGTATCAGATTGGACCAGGACTCGGTGTCTAAGTGCTTGCCAGATTGCGTCATTAATACTGTTGCTAAGTTTCTAGAACGGGTGGACTCAGGACAGGACTAATCATGACTGTGCATATTGAGTAGACATTTGAGTTGAGATCATCTATGAGTAGTATTTTATGTTTGTTTACAGGCTGGTGCTTCATCATATTTAATATAGCAGTTGAGATTAGAGAAAATATTATTACTGATACTCTCTGCGTTTGGATAGTCTTTAGATGGCTTAGTATCTAAAGAGGTTTCGAGCTCTACAAATCAGTGATCTCATCGTCTCAGTATAAAATCTTTCTTCTTGAACTGTTCTCTTATTGATAGATAATAAAGCTTAGCTACGGATGGACAAGTACAGTTTCTAGTCTATAGATCAATGCTCTTATTTCATCATCGTGCTGTTGATTGTAGCTTGACTACTTTTGAGAACGATGGATTAGGATTCTCTGTATATCATTCAATATAGGTGTCAACTTTGTAATCTGCTTATGAGTTATCTCACGTTTTTAAAGCTGTAATTACATCTATTATGGGAGTGCTGTATTGAGCAAGCGTCATAGAACGCTGTAGGGTCTAACGACGTCGTTTTCATCTTCTATTTTGGGCTCTTCAGGACAACATGACAATCTTACTCTGTTTATATCTGGCTTGCTCTAAAGACTTTTAGTTAGCTTTAAAGTGGACACTCAGGTCCAAGTATGATCAAGACATAAACTAGCGTGGAACTAGATGCTGATGAGAATGCTGTTATAAGTGATACGGACTGCAGCTCTTATAGGGTAATGAGGGTCGTAAAACACTGGAAATGGAGGCTATGTTTCGATACAATGATAGTGACAATCACTCATTAGCGACTCTTGAATCATTCTAAATAGTTTATTAAAAGTCTTTTCTTCTTGATACTGTGTAGAGTGCTTTACAAAAATACTTACGATTGATTTTTTTCTGGTGCGATCATAGTATCTCTTTGGAGAAAAAGCATATCTTAGTTGACATTTAAACAATTAAAAAAATGACTTTGGACATAGAAAACACTCATTAAGACTGCTAATAAAAATGGTGGAATAATAATTAACATTACCTGTATTTGTTAAAAGGTACAGTAGGGATTGTTAATGGAAGAGATAAATTAGCAGTAGTAATATTAGTATACTAAAAATACTAATCTTATAGGTTTCTTGAAAGAAATGTCAAATAGTGAATATAATAGCATTTCTTTGGTAAATGAGTCTAGTCATATCTTTAACTAGAATATATCTCATTAGTCAATCGGACCAGTTATTAAGTCAAATATAAATAAGTCTTTTGACGAAATGTGGACAAGCAAAACTCATTTTATTTAAGTGTTAATCATCGTCGTTTAACTTACTATCAGTTAGTGCATCTATTAAGTGCTTCACTGTAGGATATAGATTAGGTGGGTCGAATCTTCTTCTTGTAGGTGGATATATAAAGTACATCTACATCATAATGTTTAAACTTTTCTGAATATTTTGAGGACTCTTTTATCCGATAGCTCTTGGATTCTTAGCTATTGTTCCTATATATCTATGCTTACTTACATTTGCATTGAGTATGTTTTCGCTCAATTTCAGACCTATCGTTGGATATTCATAAAGCTCACTATTGTCATAGTTTAATATCAAAAAGCAAGCTGTATCGCTTTACAACTTGCTCTAGTAGATGTGTATTAAAAACTAGGTTTTCTTTTGTTACTTTTTTAGCTAGGAACAGACTAAGTGGGTTTTCATAGTTAATACAAAGGCAGATAACTCAAAAGGAGTCTTGGTTAGCTCTAGTCTGTTCGTTAAATATGTGTGAATAAGAATACAGCAGGTATTAATATTGCTGACAATATAACAAGAGGAGTATTCTTTGAAATAGCAGACTAGCTTTCTTTTTGGTTGGATATTTGAATCTAGCATTTCTTCAATAATCTCAACTTGGTGCTCTAGGTTTGGCTCTGCTCTGTACTCAACTCTATACAGACTTTTGTAGGAATCTGAGTGCTTCTGATTCTGTATCTCGTCTAAAGCTTCTCTATTGCACTTTGGAACGAACTCATCAATCAAAGCTCTAGCTGGCTTTAGTTCATCATATAGTGGACTATCAGTTTCATCTATTGCATTTGATAAGGCTCTAATAGCTGTTTCTGAATGCTCTTATATTCGCTTTGAAAACACTTAAGAATATAGGTACTTGTTCATTAAATGAAACTCTCTATCTTCAATAGCTTTCTCTAGAATAGATACAAAAACATATATACAGCTATTATAGGCATTAATACACGCAATGTTTCTGCTGATTAGTGTAACAAGTAGGTAGAATACTGTTATAGAAGCAACTAGAGGTTTACTCTCTGATTGTCTATATCTTTACTTGGACATTTCTTTAAACTGCGAATGTCTCCACTTCTCGTCTATGTCAATCTTAGCTTTCTTACTAGATGAGATCTTTTGACATAACATCAAAGCTGACAAATTGCTCAGTAATACGATTTTTACTATTACGGTTTTACTAATAAATAAAATGGTATAGTAATAAGCATAATGATTGTTACATTAGGGAAACGTTTGCATAATTAAATATTTATGTACTTCTTTGGTGGTAGGCTCAAATAGTTCATAAACTAGCTTCTGCGTACGACCTAATCTGTGCATATCTTTTCTATCTTCTGATAATGGAGTGACTTTAGCGTATGTGGTTATCTTGTCATGATAGCTCTGAGTTTGGCTGATGCGCATATAGGATTAACAGGCAAGTGGGCGTTAGCTATGTTACAGCTCTTGACACTTCTGAAATATTAGTTATCTTTCTTGGGACGTCTTGTAGTCTAGTTACAGTAACAGTCAAAATCTATTGAAGCTGAGATTAGCTCTAAGTATCTTTACTCATTATTAAGACAGCGATACTAGAGAAATAATACGCTCAATACACTTTTCAGAACTATTAGAGTGAATAGTGCTTGCTACTTGTGTGAGACTGTGTTTCCTGCTTGTACAAAGTCACTTGGCTCAGGTTGATTATTTCGTCATACAATCATATCAGGTCTCATCTGTACAACACTCTACAAGGTCTCTCATATCTACATATACTTTAGAATCATTCTTTCTAGGTATACACTCAAGAGCGGCTGCGTGCATTTTCCACTGAGGAACTTTAAGCTCTATGTTCTTTTCAATAGTTACGATTCTCTTATTATTTGGATAGGGATCAGTAATGCACTAAGAGTTGTTGTCTTGGTCTGAGACTGTTCACATTTACTATAAATGAACAACTGCATTGATGTAATGAGTTTCAACATGAAGTTCTTCGATACAGGTTTGACTAGCATTTGAGAGATGCATCGGATGCTTTCTTATATTAGATTAGGGTTGTCAGGTGCTATTGCTTGATGTGTCGCAAATAATCTTGATTTATCGTGTAATCTAGCGTTATCTCTAGGGTTAGTTCTAGTTATCTCTCTATTAACTGAGGAGTATAACTTGTTAATTAATTCTTGGAGATGGTCAGCTGATGAAAACTGGCAACTTTCTACTCTGAATAGGACGTTTCGATGTTGACATCATAAGGCATTACACATAATCTCTTTAACTCTATCATCACGATAAAAGGCTCTAAAGGACTGAGTTTCATATTTCGTTAAATACTATAGCTAATACAAAAGCTTTCTCTAGCTTATTAAAACTTCTGTATGCTATACTCTCAGGATTGCTGTCATATTTTAAATACTCTGTGTTAATAGCTTGAAAGGCATCCCCTCTTAAGGTTGTGTCTGTAGGGTCTCGCTTTCAATCTTGCTATAAGAGTAGATTTATCTGAGTTGGACAAGTCGACCTATATTTTCTCTGTGAGTTTCTTAGCTACTCTTTGTACACTATCAAAGTATCCTTTAGGAGCAGTCATTAATACATCAGTGTTTAGTAATCCTATTTGCTCAATAGTGCCTAGCCTACAGTTATTCAAAAACTCCTGAGCTAACTTAGAAGCATTTTCGGCTCTGTGTTTATTATCTGTACTAGCAATCAATGTTCAGTCATCGTGATTCAAGGTTGCTTCTGTTTTTATTATGTTTATTAAAACTTATTGGTAGACATCTAATATTATTCGCCCATATAGTGCTGGGACGCTTGGATTTGTGAGAGCGATTTTTATGACAGACGATAAATATATCAACTTTCATATAAAAAAACGATTAGGGACGGGATGGGCGTCGAGGCGGTATCTGTATTTTTAGTGCTTGTGAAAGTGTCGCAACGGCAGGTGCTAAAGATTTTCTATTCAAAAGCTAGAGCAGTTGGCATAGAAAAAGCAAACCAAATCTTAGATTCTAGTTGCACTATTCTTCTGTCTATTTCATTCTCTAAGTCTCGGGACCAGATTCTGTCGCTCTTGCTTGCAGTATCTCTACAGTAGATACAGATAGCTTAATGGACATATTTAAAGATTTAGCAAAGCTTTGGTTTCTGTAGGAGCCCTATCAGCAAATCTCTGTAAAGCTGTCATAGGATATGCTGAATCTAAGTCATTAACTATTGTAGTAAACTCATCTTTGATAATAGAAGGCTGTAAATACTATTACTTCTGCAAAAGCAACTGGAAGAGGGATATGGATTCACTAGGAGATTACTAAGTAATCTAGCTCAGCAACTGAGCTTTAAACTTCATTTCTCTGTCTTTAGCGGCTGGACATATGCACTAGTAGGATAATTGAGACCCTGCAAAAGGTAAAGCGATTAAAAACAATAGCTATCCCAGCAGTTGTCGATATAAGTCATTAGAGCTATTTGTATCAGCTAGATCGACGAATCCTATGATAAACTACATAAGTTATCTACATAAGTTATCTCTGATAACTAAATAATCTTTGTAGTCGAGTGTACTTTACTCTTTGAGCCATGCTTTGTCTGGAATTAAGAATGAAAAGTCGAGCTGACATTTTTAAGAGTTTATTTATAGTTGGGTCAAAGATTATTTGAGGCTACTATTCTAGACTTTGTTTTTAACAGGTGAGATAACTAAGAATATTGGGCCTGCTACTAGTAGTATGAGACTAGTGTAATCATTAATATAAATAGAGTGTTACTCATTTTATGTAGCACTGTGTAATATAGCTATAATATCGCATAAAGGGTGAGTACACAAGCACTCATCATCTACTGTTTGCTATTTTACATGAGCAGATGAGACATTATTTGGAACTCGATACATTTTGCAACATCTTCGGACTTCTTACTGATGGCGTCGTAAAGAATCTTGCTCTAAAGGTAACAAGCACTAATACAAGTACAATCCATAGTAGAATTGAGATAGTATTGTTGTCAACTCTGTCGTTAGCAATTCTTGATAATATTCTGTTCATCTTAATCTTTCTACAAATAGCAAATCATTAAGTACGCTTATAATATCAATGATTAAGAGATTTCTACATCCTTGAAAGCGAATAGATTTACATAATATCTGTAACAAGCGTTCGGCTGAGTTATTGAATGACTTCAAAAGCTTCTTCATTTAGTGGACTTACTTGGATCATATCTAAAAATGTAAAATCTAGACTGACGATGGCAGTAATCGATAGTTGATATTAACGATCCTGTATTCCCTTTGTAGTTCATACAACTTATCAGATAGCTTTAACATCTTCAAGCAAAGAGCTTTTAATGTTATCTTCTGAGGTTCAAGGTTGTGTTGACTACTCTAGAATGTAATAATAAAGTGAGATTATAGCTTGCTGTTTGTCAAAGTGTACTGGGTTAGGTGCAGTTCTGTTAAGCACTGGAGGCTTAGGTGTTGCGAAGAAACCATCTACATCAACAGGTTCCTGTGTACTTGGTGAAAGTATGTAATTAACACACTTAACTAACTCAGGAACTCAGGAGTCTCAGGCATAATACGAGCATTTGGTGTCGACTTTGGCATTGTTGACATCGTATACACCTACACAAGATTTAACAGTATTCTTACGACCTTCATCAGATGTTGCTGTCAATTCATCTATGGAAATAGCATTGTCAACATCTTTCTTTCGTTCCTGTTCAAATCTAATTAGTACAGTAACATTATCTTGAGCAGACTTTGAAATGATTTTCTCTACATCTGTATCAGGAAATATGAACTGCGATAGGATGCTTGCTCTCAGGCTTCACTTCAACTCTAATACTTGTTTCCCTGGGTGTTAGTCTTGGCGTAACGAAGCAACTCTGACATACACGATCCCTTTTTCTTTAGTGTCGCAAGTCAGACTGTGTGAGACTACATTAGCTTCATTAATCAGTCTCTTTTACTAGAATATTTTTAATAACTTTTATATATATTTGTGTTAAATGTTTATGTGTCTAAAACATCAAACGAGCGGGACGCTTGATTTCACTTTGGAGCGACTTTGTTCCATAGATGATAAATATATCAACTTTAATATAAAAAAATCGCTTAGGGACAGATGGAGCTCAGAGGCATATGATATACTTACTGTCAATATCTTTTATTTGTAAAAATAAATAAAATAAATATTATATATTGAATGAGCTAAGATAACTAACAATAGAGATTTAGTTTTCTTTATAGCGGTTCCCAAACTGGAACCTATGATGAATGTTATTATAGCTGGATATGATTGAGTATAAATCAGTTTTGATATGTATTACTGAGAATAGTATACTACTAAGCACTACTACCATTTTTACTAGTGGACTCTGAATAGTATATCAATGCAGGAGCAATAAGTACAACAAATGAGTGCTATTGGTATATTGTGTTGTACAAGTAAACTAGTATTGTTTGCTGAGTTAGGCTGAGTAGTATTTACGGGTTTCTGAGCTATAACAATTAGTGTTTGCTAAAGTAGTCTATAATAACTCTTTTCTTAGTATGTTTTAAGGGCTGTATGCTAAAAGCATCTTGTTTACTGAAAATACACACACAGATTATATAAGCTGACATCTGTGGACAATAATGGTAATAATACTGTTATATTCAGTTTTAGCATAATTGACAGATCTAAGACAATCAAGCGATGTTTGTGCAATCAAGAACGATACTAGTATACTATTGATTTTATATTATCAGTATTCTTTATTGTATCTCTCTCTAGAGATTTGTGTAACAGCATTTCATAAAAGAATCTTATAGTCAATTACCTTTTTGTTTGGAGACTACTGAAAGTATCAGATAAATCGTTCAAATACTTGATAATAGGTTTGAGCAAAGTTGACTATCGTTCAAGGGTTCTTATTGACTGAGCTTTGATTTTAAATATGGGTAAATCAGCAGTTCTGTTGAAGTTGGTTTCTGAGGTTGGCAGTCAGATCAATAGCGCATGTACATTCAGAGGATTGGACCTTTCAAGATTGCTTGTAGTATGTTAATGCTATACTGTAGGTAGTGAGCAACATGTAACCAGTGTTTCTAAGTTGATTGAGTTTTCTAACGCAGCAAGAGCACACTCTATAATCTGTTCTTTTTGTAATCTCTCCAGCTTTTAATCTTAGCTTTTTATATTGCTCTCTTTGTTCAAATATTTACTAGATTGCTAGTAAGCTCTTTTGTAGTTAATTGTCTGAAATGTTCTAATTTGTAGTCTACTAATTGTAGGCTACAGTCTTTCGGGTCTGTTAGCAACAAATAAATAGTGTTGACTGATTATCGCTTTCTAGTCGATTCAATCCTAGCTTTGTCTTGAGGCGCCGAGGACATATTCTGTACTTCATCTAGTATAATACTTCCTCTAACGCTGAAGATACTCTGATCCCGTCCATAATCTGTCTTACTTCTTCTGCGCCATGTTAACATAGAGATATACTTGGTCTCGGCTGAGCGTCTGAGTCAGACCTGCAGGTACTATACTCATTGACAAAGACAGCATTAGGTTGAGTCTCTAGCAGTTAATAGATTTAGCTAGTATTCTAGCAACAGATGTTTCCTGTTCCAGCAGCCTGAAAAATAGATACTTTGGTAGGACTCTGTTTTCTCTAGCCATCTGTAAAGACTTCACTATTGTATCTTGGTCTACAACATCTGCAAAAAGTTCTAGGGTCTGTATTTCTATAGTTCTATATTGTCCCATGAAACCTCTTAAATCTTAATAATTGACTGTAGCTTATCTTCGTTTATCTTTGGCATTGGTGAACTTGTCCATGATATGGACCATTTATTCGACTTTGAGACAGGAAATGTATAATCATTCTCTATACACTCTGCAAGTATTTTATCACAACTTTCAGTATCTTTTGATAGTCTGTTCATAACTTTCTCATCATCGAATGGAATATATATCTTCTGAGGGCTCTTTGCTCAAGGGAATATTGGTGCGACTCTTCTATCTTCTGCTTTTGTTGTAACAATAGAGCATCAGAATGTTTGTGGCCTCAGTAGTCAAAGAGTTAGAATCAGAGATTTTCTTTTCTGGATTAAAGTTTTCTAGTCCACCTGTTTTCAGTCGTGTACTTTAGGGTGCGTTAGTTCCTCTGTTACTCTATCAATAAAACTCAGCACTTTTCTCTTAGCTTGCACATTGTTCCATTAACAAAGAGTTCTAGACTTTTTGCTTCTAGCATTTAAGAACACTTCTGCAACTTTTCTTTACTATCTTCATTGTAGAATGTGTTAATATAGTTAGCTAGAGCTTTCTTTTAGAATTCTTTGTTATCAGGATTAGCAAGTAGAGGCTTGTACTTCTCTTGTGCTGATACAGTTCTTACTGACTTTTTAAGTTCATCTACGGGACAAGCTTTCATTTTTCTTGAAAAAATCTAGCAATTGAGTGGGCCATTGGACTCTAATGAGAAAATCTAGACTCTAATAATACATCAGATTCAATGTATTTACTAATTTGAGTCGGTTTGGAGGAACTGAGAATAGAGTTAATCATACTTGGAGATAGCTAACACTGTTAATCTTCTTTTTGTAGGTCTAGGTCTACTATCTTTTAAGTTGGTTTCTAGTATGCTTTATGTTTTAGTGCTAGTGGACTAAATCAAATAATGTATTCACTCTTAAATTGGACCTTTCTAGTTCTTTTAGTTTGCTCAGTATTTCTTCAAATACTTCATTTATTTTGGACTTTTTCTGTATCTACAACTATTGTGAAGCGTTGTAATGTGCGAGTTTCAGAAGGATGGCTCAGAGTTTCAGAGCACTTGTGACATCTCTCTCAAAGATTCTCTGTATGCGGCAATCGTAGCTAGTAATCTAACAAGTGTGCACCTAGTCGCTTAATCATTTCAAACTCATTATTGAATCTAGCGTCTGTTATGATGATGTGGTGGCCTTTTTCTAAGTTCACTTTCGATAAATGATTCGTCTTGTCGTTCAATAAGAATCTTTCTGCTTTCTTCTTAGACCTGTTCTCAAAAACTGTAATAGCTTTCTCATTGCAGGAGTTCTGTCTGTCGCTTTAATGTCAAATCGCTCTCTAACATCTTTTTAATTATGTCTAAAGCTTTTTAAAGCAATCCTTTAGAGAGTTGTGATTCATGTAAGCTGATGTAGTGTTAAGTTCTTTTCTATAATCGTCTAGAAAATGCGTTGATTTCATCTTTTTACAGGTTTGCGCAAAACTATGAGTAAGAAACAGCTTGACCCTTGACTTTCTAAGTATTCTTTATAAATCTCCATAAGTGTCTTTCTGCATGCTCACAAACAGCAACAACTCTATTTGGGCATTATTATCGACCTTTTCTAATGATTAGTTAGTTATCATTACTATAATGACTATAAGTATTACAAAACGCAATTGGGTTTTGTTATATTGAAATATAAGATTAATATTGATGATACAAATAAGTATATTAGTCCAGCTAGTGCATTTAAGAGTTTACTTGTTCTGACTCTAGATTCAGCAATAGCTAGATTGACGAAAAACACTGAGATTACGGCAATAATATAAATGATGATTCAACGTCCCATAGAGTTTTAAGCTAGTTGCTAATAGTGATGAAGCTATAATCAATACAACAAAAGTAGTTATATTGACAGGCCGATTTTGCTTGGTCAACAAATACCGAGATAGGTATATAAGTGAAAAAAGCAATAACTAGGACTTTTCACAGCTATATCTTTGTTAGAGAATATTACTAAAAATTAAATAGTATTATTAGCTTCAAGCTAATAAAATCTTTCGTTGGTCTATCTAAAATCTTTTCATTTTTCGGTCTCGAGCCACCTGTCACCTCTCTCAGTTTCAGATAGCTCTGATTCTATTAACTCAATCTGAGGGTACAGGCACTATAACTAGCTGAGCAAATCTCGGTGTGAATGTGTGTGCTTCTTTGCGTGATTGATAATCTTAGCTTTAATCGCTCTGTAATCGCTATCAATAACTCCTACAGAGTTAGCTAGTGTACAGCTATATTTAAAAACGAGAGAGCTTCTAGCAAATAGTATAGACAGAGCCTAGGTGTCGTTCCATAAATACTCCCATGGATATAATAGCTGGATCTCCAACTTCAATTGTACAACTATGTGCGTCATTATTAACTAGGTCTGATTCCTGCGCCACTAGTTTGCTGTTTAGGCTTCTCAAAGTTCTCGTATCTGTATTTAATCTTTATGCTCATTCGTAAAGTCGTCCTAATAATTAATATAAAGCAAGTCTATAGTATTATTTTACCATTAGACTTGCTGTCTATTATGCTTTCAAGCTATTTTCTTTGATAATCTGCTCAATCTGTAAGATAAAGCTGTCGTCAATATCTACTAAGTCCTCTATGTTAAAGTAACAGGAATCATCTTCATCGTATGTCTTTAGAATAGGACTTGTGAATATGTTGATTAGCTAGCCCTTAGTTCTACTAACAACTTTTTCTGAAGCCCAAAAATCTTTCAAGCTTTTCTTCACCTGTGTCCGGGTCGATAACTGTAACAAGAGTGGGTCTGTCTGCTCTGTATCTGAGAATACTATCTTTGTTTCTGAGGGATAGTTTTCATCTAGTAAGAGTTAGCAACTCTCTTTAGTTTGATTAGTACGCACTCATTAAGTAACTTGATAGATGTTTCAATAGCGGTTTCGCAGGTGTTTCAATTACGAATCTTCCACAGTAGTGTAATGTTTTCTGTAGGACCTAGAACCTCTGTAACAATCTCATTTATAGAGCATTTCGTTTATCTAGTACTCCCATATTATACATTACGATAAATTGCTGTATGTCATCGAAAATATTTTTTTCTTCATAACAGCTTTTGTTCTCTCAACTGATTTTTCATTAATTGGGATAAGTTTAACTATCTCATTTTTAAATCTCTCTATTCTGTTAATATTTTATAATCACTAGTTACAAAGTAATTATCAATATTCTTAGCTTTGTCTGGTATCCTAGCACAACTAATTTCAACCTCTTTACTCTCATTGAGCTTTCAAAGTCATTGTACTCAGATTCACAAACAAAGTATTTTGCCATCTTCATCATAAATGCTTATTAGTTGTCCTGAGTATCTCTATCAAGAGTGATAGTTGCAACCTTATCTCGGTTTATTCTTAGTTTAGTAATACCTCTGATGAATTATTTTCTTTTTGCTAGACTTTTCTGAATTATCTCTAGACTGTTCAACATTGAGCCTTGTTGTCTTGTGGCTTAGAATCTTTTGATTTATTTAATAGTTTAAGAGCTAATATTACAATAGTCAGAATAATTACAACAATTATGATAATACTGAATATTCTTTTAATCTTATCTTGTGATTGTGTATCGTCTAAATCAAGCTTTCTAGGACCTTTCTTCTTAGAAGGTTTCTTCTTAGACTTCTTCTTTTTAGGAGGCTCGTATTCTTCTTCGTCCTCTTCATCATCGTACTCGTCCTCATCATCAGAGATTTTTCAAACTCTAGTTCATATTCTGACTTCTCATATCCTTCGTCGTCGTCTTTAATCTCGCTTATTGTTGAATCATCTTCTATAGGCTCAAACTCATATTCACTGTCGTACTCATCAATCTGAGGGCTTCATATAAATCAGGCTCTCAGTTAATGTCGCAACTTCTTTCTAGGTAAAGGCATAATTAATTCTCCTTTTCAATCAAGTATTGGCTAAAGTCGTATAGTATATTGTGATTGTTTATGTCACACAACTCAATATAATCTTCTCCGTCATATACTCTAATGTCAATAGGTTCTGACCCTGTGTATTCGCTATCTTTATCTAGAATAATCTTTTTGATTAGTGTTAGAGAGTTTTGACCATCTTTAATCTCATAGTTATTCCACTCTCTATCGTTCTTAGAATAGTCAACTTTTCTATAGTTTTCTAAGAATATTCCACCATATCTATTCGTCTTAAATGTTGCTTGATATAGAGAACCTTTCTCAGGTGGGTCTAGCAAAAGGTGACCTAGATTGCTTAGAGTATATATCATCAATATCAAGACTCTCAAATATTTTTATCTAAGCTAAACTGTCATTTTACAGCTTCTTTTAAGTCACATTAGTTCTTCTTAAAAGCGTTCTTAAGAGTAATGACCTTTAATTATATCTCTTAATCTTAATATTAAGCTGAGAGTTGCCATTGTTTATTATTGCTTGAGATATATCTTTCCCCATTGGGAGCTTTTTCTGACTGAGTTTCCACAAATGTAATATACTGATTAACAGTGCTTGTAAAGGCTGCTTTATCAATTATATTTTTGGAATCTATCTTGTAGTGGAACAGTGCTCCATTTCTTAGCTTTATAATGCTGGTAGGCTCTGTAAAGATATGGAGTCAACAGCTTCTAAGAACGCTTTGTCTAGTCTGGCTGACTCTTCATCTAGCTTAGTTGATACTATCTCAGTAGTGGACTGTCCTATTAAGCTGAATAGTGGAGCCTCTATTATCAATATCCTAATGTTCTCAGCACTCTTAATGAGGCTTGTCAGCGTTCTCTACAATCTGTTTTTCTAGACTTACCAAACACATCTAGAACGAACATGTCTGCAGAGCTTTAAAGCATCACTCTTTTTATTTCGCTATTTCTAACTAATAAATCTGTTATATCTTTTATGTCCGTTTGTTTCTCTTTCTTTGATTATATTTGATACAGTATCTTTTGAGATAGTCTTGATATAACCTAATCCGTATGTAATGTTCTTCAAATCATCTGTAGGAGAAATCTCAAGTTTTGATGTATTAATATTAGGAGGCAGTAGTTTTATACCTAATCTGTGTGCTTCATCATAGTAAGATGAAAACTCTTCGGTCTTAAACTTCTTACTCAGTAATGCAGCCAAAAGTGTACAGGATAATGTGCTTTCAAGTAGGCTGATTGATAGCTATTGAGTGCGTAAGAGAATGAGTGAGCTTTGTTAAAGGCATACTTAGCAAAGCTTTTTATACCATCCCAAAGGGTTCTATTTGCTTCTACATTGTTATATCCGTGTTCTAGTAGTCCATCTAAAAACTTTGTTTCGTACATAGCAAGTATTTTAGCGTCCTTTTTGCCCATAGCCTTTCTCAGCTTATCTGCTTCTTTTGATGTGAACCCAGCACAATCAGTAGCAATCTTATTACTTGCTCTTGGAATACTAGTGAATTAAGAGTACTTTTAGTATTTCTTCAATTCTTGTTCAAGAAGGCTCTATGTACAGGATTCTAAGCTGACTCATCTTGCTTTCTTTTTAGCAGTCTTGATGTGTGCTCCATTGGTCGGGTCTGTAAAAGAGCAATGTGACGACTAGTTCTTCAAGTGTAGTAGGTTGAGCTTCTCTTAATAACTGTCTAACGCATCTTTAGAGGATTGGAATGTTTTCGAAATGTGTCGCCATCTTGGAACATCTTAAATACTTCTTTATCGTTGAGTGGGCTATATAGTCATCTGTGCTTATATCTAGAACAGAGTACTCTTAATTGACTTGATTGTTTCTTGGTTTAAGTCAAGAGTATCTAAGACTAAATAGTCCATCTTCATTGAGTAGATTCACATTCTGCATGGTTCCATTGTGTTACAGTCGATTCGTCACGCTGTCTAGTCATTAGAGAGGTGGCCACTAAATCGTGTTTGAGAGTACGATGGCACAAGCGTGTGCGTCTGTGTCGAAATGAAAGCTTCATGGCGTCATCGAGGCTTCTACGAGTTCAGGAGTGTTTAAGCATTCTTAGGTCTGGACATGTTCGTAAAACTCACTCATAGTAAAAATCATCTATAAAGCTCACGTCATGGCTCAGAGATAAGTTCACTAATCTTGTTAGCTCGATTGAGTCTAGGTGTATAGTACACATAGACAGACGTTCTTGTTCTTTAAAGGACGTCATGTAATGAAAGCAACATTGTTATGGTACTACTTATCTTAGGTACTTAATTACTGTGGTCTAAACTCTTTTTGGGTGAGTCTGTATCTACATCAGGAGGTGGATGGGGTCTATTAGTTTTAGACTATAATCTTCTTTGGACTGGTTTGGCGACTAGTTATCTACTGAGTACAGTATCGCTTTGAGTTGGTAGATATACTTTTGGGACATCTACAATCTTACTTTCTGCAATGTTTACTGCTTCTGATGACATCATCGCATTCTATCTTGTAAGTGGGACATTGGTGGATAAATCTTTCAAACATCAAGTCAAATCTTATGAGGTCTGGACCAGAAATATCTAGTAAAGTGAAAGCTAGTTCGGATATAAGGACTCTTCTTGATTCTGGGACATCGATCAATGATATCTTTAACTGTTATAAAAGTAGTCTATAAAATCATTAGAGTATAATACTTCTAGTTCTTGCTTTATTTTTCTCTTTGATTCTTCTTGTATTTCTTTTTGAACAATGTAATCTCTTTTCTTATGAACTCTTTTTATTAAATGCTTAATATACTCATAGGGGACTCAAAATCTCTCAGGAATGAACACTGGTGGTCTCAGGTCGTTATTATATTCTAGTTCTATATCTTCGAGACCCAGCAGCAATCGCTCAGGTATTTCTTAGACTGGGACATGTTTCTTTAATACGAAATCTGCATTATTTTCTTTAAAACAGGTATTATGTATCTTTGATGTAGCTAGTGCTCATCAGATGGTTTGCATCTTTCAGGTTCTGAGATATCTGAATCTTGGACACTTTATCAATAGGAGTTTCACTTATCTTGTGTGATCAATGCAAGGGCTTTTCGTGAATATTGGCGACGTTTTGCTCAGGATAAAAACATCGTTTATTTTAACTGTCTTAGTATGGTGATTGAGCTATCTTCTAGCTCTCTTAAAAGATTATTAGGCTCATCTACTAGGATAATCTCTAAATCTTGGGTGAAATATCTCTAGAATAGCAGGGATCTTTTTAGCTTCAATCTGGTTTTCTCTTATTCTGCAAGAAATCTCTGAGAGATCTATCAGACAGTAAACAAATTAAATTATCTGAATATTTTTTTCAATATATCTATATCTATTCTAGGGTAGTTATAGTAGTTTTTGTTGTAAGATTCTTCAACAAGCTTTTGTAGATTGAGCATACCTCTATTTTAGCTAATAGTCTAATCTTAGTAATAGGCTGAACTACAGGGATAGTATTTGAGTATTCTATGTTTACTTTATCTTTTGCGTTTTCACTCTTTGGAGCAAGATTCATAGTAACTCGACAATGGGTTTAATCTGCTATGGCCTCTTTAAAAACTTAAAAAGCTTACTAGTGAATTATGGTCTGTGATAGCTAGTGCTGTTTGATTTGCTTTCTTGAGATCTCAATATATTCTGTTATTAGTCGAGACTTCTTGTAAACTATTATCTGTATGTACAACTAAATGTGTAAAATTAACGCTCATTCAGGATCGTTTTGTTAAAAAAGAAAAGTAAAGCTATATAATCTTAATACAGCTTACTTTTATATTTTACTATTTCAATCTGAGAAACTCTGGTTGAGACATTTTAATAACTTAGTTTACGCTATTTATAGAAGCTCTGTCTTTTTCTGCATAAGACTTGTTTTGCATTCATAGACTCAATCAAATCAAAGCTAAAATCTCGACAGAATATTCAACTTCTTAATCTATAGGATGAGTAAACTAACTGTAAATGTTAAACATTTTGATGTCTGTTCTTCAAATCTTGAGTTAATCTGGTACGCTTATTGTTTGGAATATCAATCAAGATAACTCTTAATATAGGTGTAACATCAAAAATCAATATTACTAAATAATGCTCGTATTTCTCTCTCAATGTCAATAGCTTCTTTATCTTTACAGTTTTATAACATTTTGAGGTCTCTGTTCTACTGTGAAAAACTCTGGTGTCATACTCTTTATATCTTTATCAATGAGTGGTTTTGGACTCAGTTCGCAATCTTTGTCTGAGATCTTCTAAATAGTGGATACTAGAATACTTTTTGTTTGCTGTGTCTGTTAGAGTCTGTACTACTGGCATCTTTCGTGAATGAGGACAATAAAGTGTAGTTAATTTAAGCTCAGAACATTCTCAGAATAACGAATCTCTAGGGCTCAGCTTCTGGTGTAGTATCATTTCTAAGTTATCATCATAGCAATGAGTGCATAGTATGTTAATCGACTCAATAGGCTACACATTCTTCATAGTTTTGCTCAGTATGAGATGATGGAAACTAAATGTAAAAACTATATTGTCTGATAATTCATAAATCTTATAAGGTTCAATATGTAGAGTATGGTTAGGTTCAGGAATATGTAAAACTCTGCTTGACGGGATAGACCAACAGCGTCTGTTGAATCGTGATTACTGACTAAACAAACAAATCTAATATTGTTCTTATACAGTTCTCTTATTTGATTCTGTGCAACTGTAATTGTCTTGAGGTTTTTGGGTGTAGGTGAGTGGAAAAAAGTCAGACTATGCAAAAACTACTGTGGTTTGATCGTTCTGCAATAATCTGCTCAGCACTCTTTTAATGCTTGTGAGATCTTCTAAGATTAGTCTTTGTAAGGGTCAACTTTCTTGGGATGTCAAATGCTATGTCAAAATGTGTGCTATCTTCATTAATTTGGGCTTTATATATCTTGTATTACTCTATAAGCTAATTACTAACTTTGTTAATAACTCAGGTAATAACTCAGATATCTCTGGAGACTTTTAAAGATGTTCATATTTAGTATCAACTTAACACAATTATTAGCTGTCCTGTACTTATATTCAAAGATTTAAAATCTTTAAGAGATGTATACCAGATTTGGCAACTTTTATATATCTTGTTCTGAGTACTTTTGTTCTCTTAGTAGTTTTGTATTTTGCAAAGCAATGCAACTTTTAAGGGTGATGATGTAAGGGCGTCAGGTGCGTATTAATTGTAACTCTATCATACTCAGATAATACTTTATCTATATCTTTCATAAAAACAGCTCTAATTAGCATTTGAGGTGCGACTTGGGACCTTTTTCTTAGGTAAAAATGAGATTATATCTTCTAGAGTTAAATCTCTTATTTCATTTCTGAGAGCTTGCTTAAAAGAGTTCTTAATAACAGTGTATACAGTTGTGTCATATCAGTTATGGTGGTAAAACTACATTCAATACATCTGCTCTAAGTTTATGAATCGTTAAACTCTTTTTAATCTCAGAAATATCTATCTTTTTCTCTAGTGGAATCTGAATATTCAGCAATTTTAGATAGGGATTTCTGAGTTCTTAGCTATAATGATAACTGTGACGATTAGATGAAAGTATTTGGGACTGTCTTTATCAAATGCTTCTTTAAACTTAGAATCTCTTTTCGTTAGTTATATCTAACAAAAACAAATCTTTTACTGAATATGGAGACTGGAAAGGGGCACTCTTGGCATTCTTCAATCTTAATCATATCTGAGTAAGAGGAGTTTCAGTAGTGGGTAACTCTAGTATCTAAGTATGCTTGACTGTCGTTAATAAATATTGCAACTTTGTTCCAAATCTAGCATCTTTACTTTTAGTTTTCAAAAATAATGGACACTGAAATAGTAAAAATCTGTGGGAGAACAGATCACGATCTGAATATATCTCATCAAGCTATCGTATGAATTGGTGATTGTGGGACAGTAGAAAATATGATTTTTAGTCAAAAAAACTCTGTAGGTACAGGATTTCGTATATAATCTTCAAACTTAAACACTAGCTATCATTTACATATAGCTCTTTATCAGTAATCTTTGTTCTATGGACAACAGGACCTACTGCTCTCTTGATTAGATTCTTTTTCGTTAAGACTCAGGAGCTTTAGCGACAACTATATCGTTTCTCTGTATAGTATGTAGACTTGTGAACATCATTATCTGGTGCATCTTGCAATGTAGGGCTACTGTGCGCTAACTCTAACAAGCTTTACTATGTTAGCTTGACTTATTGTAAATATAAAGTAAGACGGCATTTGATGCTAGAAAGGGACGGGACTGTTATGTTTGCTTTGTTCGTTAATCTTAGATGTTATCATATCTTCGACATCTTATATTAAAACTTAAAGTTTTTGAGTATATCTAAATCTGAACTCAGTTCTGTTTTGAGTTCTAAGTAAGCTCTTTGATGAGACTCATTTATGAAGGCTAGCTTAATGTCGTAATCTTCTCAAAAGCAATCTCAGCGCTGTTTTTCATACTTTCAGTCTTGGACGTAGAGCTAAGAACAGTAGTTCTATATATACGAGTTACGGTTGAGTTCGACTCAGTTTTCTCTCTTTCGTACTTAGTCAACTGTCTACCGCTTTAAATTAACAACTGTTCTAATAAGCGTGTTGTTCAGATGTGAGAGTTCTTGTGTGTCTTAGAGCAGTTTGCTATTATCAATGCTTTCAAGGTTGAGCTAGAACTCAGGCATTTTAATTGTTGTATTACTCATTCATTGCTCTATCTCCATTTGTTATATTATTATTTTTGAGAATTAGACTTCTTAATATCTCTGGTATCATGACTCATAATGGAATCTACTATCTCATCATAAGTAGGCTTTACAAAGTAAATTAAGAAAAGTGCAAATAGCAAATAAGAAGGCTGATGTTACAGTGTGTCGGGACTGTTGTGTCTGAGCTAGTAACAAGAGACATAATAGTTGCAACAAATATTACAATAGCAACATTAACTCTCTGTCTATAAGATAGTGATTTAAAGTATAAATACAACTTAGAAGCTTTGGACTGTTCTCTCAATGAATCAAACTTGATTCTGATTGCAAAATCAAATTGAAAAATTATGTAAGAGTTAAGTATCGCTAATGCACATCTTAGTATATTACTGAAATAGTCTCAATAAACAAAGATGTCTACTGCTACACTTATGGCACTTTAGTACGATGAACGCACATATAAGCTGTAACACTCTCTTTTTAAAGCTTTCTACAAGCTTTCTTTTAGTATATGAAATAAGTTTAAGGAATAGTATCATTATTCGACTCTTCTTTAGTAAGGAAATACTTAGCTTCTTCAATCACTTTATCTCGTATCTTGTCGTCATTGAAGATTCTTTGAGCTACTCTCTAGCTTTTTCTATTAGTAGGCTATGGTCTGCAAGTTCACAAAATCTTAGATTGCTATCGAACTGACTGTCTTGGTACGTAAGTGGACTCTTTTCGTGTAGACAAGTCTGACAGAGCAATGTAGAATCCGTCGTTTGAATCTACTAGAGATGTAGGCTGCTCTTAGATGATTCACTATCGCATCTGTAACTAAATAGCAATATGACTGTAAGCTGTTTCGACTCGGGAACTCTAATCTGATGTAGTGATGAAGTCAGACGCATGTCTACTATCACAATAACTGTTGCATTAGGAATATCTGGACTACTCAATGATTGAGCTTGCTATTAGTACATTAAACTCATTATTTCTGAATGACTCTAGAATCTTGTTTTGTGATTCTTTGCTTGTCTTGACAATGTATCTTTAATTTTCATAATATTAGAATATCTAGACAACATCTTCTCTATCTTTTTAACAGAGATAATCTTAGCTTCTTCATCTACGGCAGGAGCAACAATAAACATCTGTCTGGGACCTGTTCTAGCTCGTTTTAATATGTTGGTCACTCAGGACTATAACTACTTAGAAGTTCTGAATCAACTTCTTTAACTAACTCAGTGATAATAGGGACTGTTCTTAGGGTTTCTCTTTAATAGGAACTAAATCAATATCGTATAAGCTAAAGCTGTTGTTCTTGGGATAGGGTGTAGCTGTCTGAGAGATTATATCAGGCATTAAAGAGTCTGCTCTAGCGTTCAGCAATGCTTCTCTCTGAGGAGGGTTCAAACTTCTGTTGCTCATCTATTACTACTGAGAACAGATTGTCGATCTGTGATGTTTGTTACTGCTTGTGATTTACTAATATCTCAATCTCATTAGCAAAGCTTTACTTAAAATTGACTTTCTTTCAGCGACTTGTTTTAGATAGGAACGCAATAGTAGGCTTGGACCAAGAGCTTAATTAGCTTTAAGAATGTTTCGTATAACTGTGTAGCTAGTATTTCAATGGGTCTCTAAGATTGCCTTTTGATGAGTCACGTCTGCTGTAAATAGACAAGCAAATTGGGCGCACAATGTGTGTTCATCTGCTGATAGTAACATCTTCTCAGGATTCTCTGTTTGTAGCTTGCTCTTAAATACTTCTAAAAGCTTCACTGCTTTAGTCAACTCAAACTCTAGTGAGTTATACGCTTCTTCATAGTAATTGTGAATCTTATCTGCTTTTTGACGGGGACTCTGCTTGGACAGATAAACTTTTTCTCAATAAAGAGTAACTGTAGATATACAAGTTCTAAATAAGCTAACTCATCTACTGTATCTGGTAGACTTCTCATTAACTGGAAAATGTAGATTGTAGATAAGTTTCATAGAGGTTTACTTAACTAGTATGTACTTGCTAACTCTTGCAGTCAAATCTATAAAACAACTCTCTAACACATTGAGTAATTACTTTTGTTGTGATTCTGTTTGTAGGAGTTGCTTATAGATAGGAAGAATAGGCATAACATGTACTTCTTCTTGAGATAGCAATGTAAGTTGAGCGTTCTCTGGACTATTTTGATACACTGTACATATACAGTGTCACGTTTCATTGTATAGTTTTATTATGCGATTTTGAGAATGCTGCAAAAAACTATCTGACTTAGAGCATTTTAGCTCAACTATTGAGCTTTTATCTGAGGACAGGATACTCTCAATCAGGACTATAATAAATACAGGTTTGAAAAGCTTGTGATTTGGCTGTAATGCTAGTTCTATCTTGATCAGAGGTCTAGTTAATAGAATGTCTAAAGCTGTATCATATTTGAGCTTACTTGGTCGCAGGCTTTGCTTGATAGCGTAGTAGATTGAGTACAACTCATTTTACTTTAGCTTTACTTAGACGTATAAACTTATCAGCAATAGGGAAAGTAATCAGTTCTTACAAATCAGGTGCAACTCTAAACTTCGGCAAAGAATGGATGTGGATAATGTATTAGCTGATTATAAGTATCATATAGTCTTGAGAAAGGTATTGCAGTGTTCATCATAATTCTACTTGCATTGAGTAATTGCATTAGTCTATTGTATGCTGTTATAGGGTGGGACAGAGCACTTTAATATTGTAGATGAACAGGCAAATAGGAGACAGGAGCTCTTTCTAAGATGGCTTCTAATAGTTCTTCAGGACAATCAAATATTTTATTATACTTACTTATTAAGCAAGCTAAAGCAAACATATTAGATGAATAACAAGGATGAAATAGAAATATGTTTCATCTTCAATGTTATCTCTATATACTGTGAACTCTTTTAGTATATTTATAGATAGCTCTTTATCGCTTTCTAATACAATATGGTCTTGTTCTTCGTTTAGATATACTTTTTACTTTCTGCAAGTTTAAACTGATCTTTAGTTGGTTTATATTTATATTTTTGAACAAAATAGGTAGGAGCACATTGCGACTATCGCTAATTATTCAGATAAATCAAATAATGTGTGTATTGGCTTTAGTAATCTTAGCGTTTCATTCGGAAGAGTTTCAATGTTCTCTAGCTCTCTACAGAATAGTATTTTGTTAGCTGATATATCTGTCTTAGGAATGAAAGTATGATTAAATATAGTAATCAAATCTTGTACTGCTAATAAGTCTACATCAGATAGAGATATAAGAAAAAGCTCTTGATGTACGCGTCAGACTAAGTCTAACTAGATTTATTAATTTCTTTTTCTTAGCTTCTGTATTAAGAACTGGTAGATAACTGCTGATAGATTTTTCGCTTGTGTTTATATTGTTATTACTTGGGCTGACAAAAGCATTAATAGAGTGCTTTTATATCATCATCTAGGTTTCTGGACATCGGCAATAGATATGAGACTGGTATTGACTTTTCTGACAACTCTGTATTATCAGAATGTATCACTGGAGCAATAACAGGCTCAGGTATACTTACTCTAGGACTCTTTGACTGGCTCTGGAGTAGACTTTTTGGCTCCAACAGGCTTGTTTTTCTATCATAGGGTTCAACATAAGGCTCAGTAGTCTTGAACTTATAATCTCGCATCTGATGCGTCTATAACGCTCTTGTAGTCGGATCGATCTTCAGGTTCAGCACTCGGACTGATTCTAAGTTGCTCAGCAATACTAATTTATTCTTAGGGTCTCATATAAACTCCCTCTGTTTTTAAAGAAAATATCATTTTGTCCTGGAACGCAAAATGCCCTAGTCTTACAGTATTGTTTGGAGACAAAATGGTCATTTTCTAAAGGCGTACAAATCATCATTTTACTGAAAACAGTTTAAAAATCAGATTTTGGCATTTTTGGGACAGTCTATATTTATAGAGGGTGAAAGCTAAACAGATAGAAAAACAGATATGGCTCTGGAACGCTTGGATTTCGGGGAGACGATTTTTTTGACTAGACGATAAATATATCGACTTTGATGTAAAAACGATTAGGGACGGATGGATTAGAGATATATGTAATTAAGACAAATAAAAAGAGACTTCTCAGGCTCTTTAAATAATCTTATGAACTTCTTCTTTAGTTTAATAACAATCAGAGCAGAGACATTACAGCAACAATTACTATGCACTAATAAATAGCTTATTCTTAAATATGCTTGACTTCTCAGGAGACTTTTTAGCTGTGATGGACACTGACTGCTTTCTTGGAATCAATAAGTCTAGCGTGATAGTCATTAGTGTTTACATCTCTAGTAAGTGTATACTTAACTGTATTCTTGTCTAGGTAGTTTACTATATCTTCTCTGCTGTGAATAGTAGGAAGCTCACTTGTATTGTACTGTACATAAATCTCATAGCTTTCAGGCTTCTCAGTGCTTAGGGGACATCATATAGAAAAGTGCATATCTTGAATACCATTTCTGAGTAGACTTTAGCTTAAATACATAAGTTGATTCTTTATCTTCTGCATTAGGGTGGTATGTGTATATAGGCTTCATTGGAGCTTATCTAAATCTGAATCAGTTTGAAAACAACGCTCTTAGTAGGAGTTTTAGTAACTACTGTAACAATGGCGTGACAGTCTGATTCATAAAAAGCGAATCTAGTATACTCTACATTGACTCTGTCTGTCTGAGTAGAAGCAAAGCTTAGTTGACATATAGATAGACTTTGGATGCTGTTTTTCAATCTCGTTCTTGTCAACATACTTGGGACTTTTGCTCTAGTGAACTGAGTAAGCATGTTTCGGGACTCTTAACTGTCTTAATCTTATCTGTCTTATCTGTTGCATTTTACAGTCATAGGCACTGCTATTTTGCAGAACAGCAAGTGCAAATAAACCTTAATATTCTTCATTTTGAGCACTCTTAGATAACTACTTTCAGACAACTATAAGCATTGTTAGTAGTATATATGGTCTATAGGAACAGACAACTTTCTGGCTTCTTTCTTTTGAATTACAAATTGATGAGATGCGGCAGAGGGTGGGTTAATAGCGATTGAAAAAAACATAAATATTCAGAAAAATATTGCGATTGAAATAGGATTAATTGCTAATAGTATTCTAAAAGTCTGCTGTACCATACTGGTTATTACAAAGAATAATATCAGCGTTACAATTTCAATAACTGTAATCAGTATGACTAAATATCTTGTGTTCTCTATGTTGTATGTGCTAAGTACAATATTGACAAAGAACTGTAGATATGATGAGACTAGTTTATATTTCTGTCTATTCTATTTGTACGATCCGTAACAAGTGGACGTTGTGATTGTAATATTATCATAAGTGGCAATAGAATGTCAAGAGTTTTTTTGAATATTTGTCCTATTAAATAATTAGCAATAATTGTAATCGCTGTAATTGTTGCAATTACAATAAATCTTAGTACTATTTGTAATAATACATTTTTCTATCTTTATATTTATTCAACAAAGCCTCGTCAGAGTTAACTGGCAGGCGATTAATAATATACTGAACATTACAAGATAGATTATCAATATAGTGCAACTCATTTACTCTGTTCTCTCTATTTGTTGTAATAACTATGAATGAACTCTCGTCAACTTCTTTTTATCATTCAATAGCTGGATAAGTATAATCTTACGCTCTGCATTGGGTTTCCAGCATAGTCTAATCTTATCAGATAGTAAAAGCTTGTAAGTAGCATTGTTGAGTGTCTGTTTAGAGTAGTCTATCATCTGAAATAACGCTCTCGTTAGGAACTTCGATAATATCATTCTTAATGTTCTCAACTGTCATTCTTGAATTATCTAGACTAATGATAATATCTGAGTTATCATTATCAGCTTACAAACACTGTGTTTTCTGAAACTTAAGCTGTTCTGATGATGGCTTTCAAACTGCTCAGATGAGGGCAATCGCTTTAAAAGGTTCATATTCTAGAGAGTTTCATCAGTCTTTGATACAAAGGCAAAGTAGCAACAAGCTTATCAATATGAGTGAAACATATTAGGTGTCTGATATAGTGTTACAATATCATCTGCTGAGAATGTGTTTGAGATTTGGCAAATGTCGACAAGGACTCTTAATAAGTGTATAGAATGGCTGGTCAACTAAATCAAAATCAATCTTCTTCTCAGTGACAAAGCTCGTCTGGTTGTAAGTACTGCTCAGACGGTTTTCTTTATATATACACAAATGGTAGTGGAACGGGTCTATGGACTTGGAACAATCTTAGATAAGCTTCTGTAGTATCTAGGAACACTGTTGCTGAGAGGAACAGAGCTTCAATCTGATCAAGATTCTCAATGCTTCAATAATAGGCAACTTTGTTGCTTGTGAACTAATAGTGAAACTGCGTGTCATTTATCAATATTGAATGATACAAAATCATTGCTGAACTATGTGCATAGACAGCTTTGGCTGTAGGACAGTACAGGCTCTTTGCTGGGACTTCCCAGGGACCAACTGCAACAATGTTTACTGACAAAAAGGTGATGAACAATGTGTTAAAATCATCGCGTTTTGCAACTTTAATGAGTCTGCTCGTTTCGGGCTGACTGAATGAGACTTTGCTACATGTGCGAACAAAACTCTTTACAACTCAATGTAATCTTCGTTAGCTATATTTGCATCTTTCTTCATACTCTTTAACTGCTTCGTCTAAATCTTTCTTTGAATCTATCGGCGTGTGTATTGAATATATGCTGGGTTGGCTTGTAGTCCGCTCTCTAGTGTATCTTTAGAAAAGTCAAAATCTGAATCTTTTATATAGTCAAACAACTCAGGTTTTGCACATATGGCAGTTTTATAAGTGCGTTTTTGATGTCTGCTTTTCTCTAAACTCTGTTCATCATTTTCTTCGACTTTCATGAATCTTTCAGTGTATGGAACTGCACAGATTGGAGATTACTTGCTATGGACTTTACGTAGTTTTCACTTCGCAATATTAACATCTGATAGGAGCATGCGTAAATGGTTATAATAAAGTGGTTTGATCATCTATACGACTTAACAGCTTTGATTCTCAGCTGGACTTTATACTCGTATCTATTAAAATGCACTGTTGCGTGTGTGTATGGTCGTTGCTAGCAACAGATAACTATCTGGGTTACTTCTTCAATCTCTATTGCATTTGCTAGTAGATATGTTCTTATTTTATCAGATTAGGGTGAGGACAAACATAGAACGAGTCAACATCTCTTTGGAGCTTTTCTATAATATATCCTAATTGGATAGGGTTAACTTTAATCATCGACCGGTATCTCAGATGTACTCAGAAAGTCTGTGGTTTCAGGCTGGTATGATAGCTTTTTAATATTCTTTAGAAGGATCATACATCATGATTATTTTGGTATGGGTATCTAAAGTGCAACTCTTTATATGGAGCTTTAGCAACTTCTCTCGGATGATCTTTTTCTGATACATCAAAGCATAACAATACATTGAGATTTCTGTTCTTTTCTACAATAGAGTTTAAAACTCTTGGTGAAAAGAATCACATTATCTTTTTACATCAGTCTGTCTTATCTCTCTATAGTTTTCTATGATGATTAATCTATTAGAGCTTCTGAAAATCTTGTCTTTAATGGCGGCGTTATCTCCAAAACCTCTTACACTCAAATAACAATCTTCAATGTTCGTTATACATACATTAGATGGACTAATCCCTGCATTAATTAAATGCTTTGCTATAATATATGCTTTTTCTCGTTTTTGTGTAGAGTACTCTTATTTATGATTAATCTGATTGCGCATCTGTATCAGTAACAGTCTTAATCATCTTGGTTTACAGAGGATTATACTTGATGTTAGGGTACTTTGTCGTGGGGATGTCAAGTATTGAGGATTGTCAACGATTCTTGATTCTCTAACATCTTTGTCCTATTACTTCTGTATCTCATTAGCTACAAGTCACCCCTAATCTACATCATCTATAATCTGTTGTGTAACCTTATTTCATCAAGGTTCATTTTCTTCAAAGCTTAGCTTCTTCGAATCAATATATTCTCTGTAGGAAACCTTGTTCTATATGTCTAATAACTTTTCTACATTCTCTTTTGTTAGGAAAGATTTTTCTCATAAATCATTATTTTTAATTACATTAGTTAGCTCATCTTCTGTTACCATACCTGTTTCAACGATAAAGTAATCATAAAAATATTTAAAGCTGTCGTTTCAAAAACTAGGAAACCATCTCTATTGTAGTCATTTGATCCTCTTTGCAGGAGAATAAATACTCTTGATTCAGCCATATAAAGGTTTGCTAAAAAGTTATTTATGCATTCTTTGTTTAAATCTTCTATGTAATCTTCTGTAACAATCTCAAATAGTGTATCAGTCATTATCATCGTCGGAGTAGTCACTTAAATCATCTGATTCAAAAATCATCGTCAAAGTTATCTGAAAAATCAGATTCAACAACATCATTAGGATTAGTCTACTCTGATGTAGTATCATTATTTGTATTTTCAGAAGATTCATACAGAACTCTGGGACAATATCTTGAAAAATATTCTTTTCAAGTACACATCTTACTTGTATCTTTTTATCAGAAGGATCTATGCTTATCTAGTATAATCAGTCCTTTGGGTCTGTTGAATCATCGTTAGTCTTTCTATGTATAACTAGTACAAACATCTGAGTCGGAGGCGTTGCACATGATTCTTTAATGTCTGCTTTTGTAGGTATTCTCTTCTGCGTCGTCTTTGACTCTCTGTTTAACTGAGCAAGCACTTTGCAGACAGACTTTCTTTTCTTGATAGCAAACTTTACGAGACTCTAGATATTTCAGCAACAATCTTGGACTATTAGACTTTCTCGACACTTTTGTGGATATAGAGACAAATAGTCAATTATGATTAAGTCAAAAGCACTATAGAGGACTGAGCTCTGTTGGCATATTGCATTAATACGCATTGTGATGTCTGAATCATCTCTAACATCTAAGGCAGCTTTTTCATAGCTAACTTTGTATCTTCGATACGCTGTCTTACATCATTAGTTCTGTACGCGGACGCATATGTCTAAGACAAATATTTGATAGCAGGCTGCGATTCTCTGATAGAGTTCTTCTTTAGGCATTTCTAGCGAAAGTAAAGTACGCTTGCCTTTTAGCACACGCTCGAGCACACTGAGTTGCTAGAGACTGTCATCCTATACCTGTTCTAGCACAAACTGTGTATAGCTCGGAGTTTCAATCTCCCCAAAAAGTTGTTCAGTGTTGGGTATGGTGTAGGGTATAGCATTGATAATTTCTGAATCATCACTGAGGAAAGTTTCAAGCGTTCTCTATGGGATTCTCATAAGTTTCACTAGAATCTCGCAAGTCTTTCTGAAAGTGACTCAGTGTCTCTTTAGCTCTGACATCTCTGTTAAGGTGTGCGACCTTTTTAATAGTCTTAACAGCCTTTGATGTTATTGAGCCAAAAGAACGCTCAACTGAGAACATTCTAACTTGCTGTGCTAAATCAATAGGATGTCAACGGAACTTCTTCATAGAATATCGTAAATCTTCCAAACTTATAAGAACCACCTTTGAGCTCATTGTTTTGAAGATACTCACTTTAGTTATCTTTGTGTCTGTTGAGTATAGCTCTAAGATTGCTTTATAGAAAGACTTATACAACTCTACTGAAAAATCATCTAGATTAACAATCTGTGTAACCTCAGGAATTATATCTACCTGCATTAATACAGATTTGATAAACTCTCTTTCAATGAACTCTGCATTATATTTCTTTGTTGAGTTTCCGTTCATTAATAATTTGCATTCCATTGACTTAATTAAATCTCTATCAGCTATACTCTTTAGCTCACTAATAATTATATCTTTTAGTACAGAATCAGAGTCTATGATTGGGCCATATCATAGTATTTATATTGAGCTAGTCTGACCACTATAGATAAGTATTATCTAAATCTTCTAGTAGTTCTTCATACTTACTGTAGGGTTTCCCATCTTTCTTAGAGTTAATAGGATGAATCTTTCATTGTCTGAGTTTACTTTAAACTGCTTAGGGATACTCATAGCAAAAGTATATCTAAATCTAAGTGATTCTGTATGGGTAGTCATGAAAGTTGGTTATTCTAGTGAACTTGTACTTAGGGTCAGGCAAGATTGTTGAACAAGAATCATCCAATTCGGCGTGCGTATGTGGGGTATAAGAATACTTAAAATCAAGTGTTCTGTAAGATAGCTCCATATTTATAGTCGAATAATTCATCAATAGCACCTGTCCATACTAAGATTACTTCTTCGCCCTTATAAAAAGGTTTGCAATTAACAAAAGATAGGTGTTCTTTAGCATTTGTATTGCAAGTTATCTGAATATTCTTATGAGTTAGAAGATTAGCAAAGAATATATTATAAGAGCAAAGGCACCTATAAAAATCATCGTTGAATGAGCATTATATAGCTCATATAAAAAGGTCTCTATGTAGTATACTCTTGTCTACTTCATCAGCAGACGCATTGCTTTGATGTGTACAACTTATAGTCGTTCTCCCATAGTACTTCTGCAAAGCTTCTTATCTCATCATCTTCACAGCTAGTAAATCAACAATAGATACAGTCTTATATTTATCAGATATACTATCGTCGTAAAGATTAAAGTATTCTAGCATTTTAGCTTTGATTCTCTCAGACTTCTCAGGAGCATACAAACTGTCGATTGTAGCAAAAATTAAAGGACCTTAATATATTTCATTTCCTGGAAAGTATACATCTGAGTTAGCTAAAAGGATTAAACTCAGCAAACTTATTAACAAAACAAAAGCAGCTTAGCGTCTGATGTATAGAAAAATATGGGGATCATTTGTGGACAGTACAGACATGTTAATGTATCTACTTCATCATAAAGATTGGACGTATCTGTTGCTCTTTGTTCTACGATTTCTACTTTTGCAGCTCAGTCTGCTAATTGTCTTGCTATATATGAGCCTGATAGAAACCCGCTACAACTATAAGTACTTTTTCATCACTATGTATTCGCTAATTATTATATTTATATTTTGAACAAAAAATAAGCGTAGACCTGTCGAGCTACGACTGTTTATATTAATAATTATTTTGATGTTTCTACATCACTAACTGTAGGACCTTATCAGTAGTCTTTGTAACTGCTGATTTGCTTAGAAAAGTAAGCATTTACGCTATCTAGTACAAACGATTCTGCGTCCACTGTATCTAAAAAGTTAGAGCTTTCTCACTATGCGTCAACAACGATAAAATCGTTTCAGTCAATCTTGGGCCAGGACACTTAGCAACTTTTCATCATTAAACGCTTTAGCTGTCTGAGTTTTCACATCTCTAGCATAGCTGGATGGACTGAGTACTGGTTTTCACTGAGCGTCTGTTCCACTACCTTTAAATGCTTCTCTAAATCTGCTATCAGGTGTCTTGAACAGCTTTCAGGTTTGAACTTGTCTGACATAATTTCGTGTAGGAACTTAACAGCTAACTTAAGGGTTAGTTTCTGCAACTGAGAGTATAAATGCAAAAGCTCTGTTTGAATAATCATCAACTGTCTTTGCTGATAGGGGTGCCCCATAGCATGGTATCTTGCAGATCTTCTTAGATAACTCATCGAGACCAGGGCGATAATCTCGTCTAGCTTTACACAAGATGGGCAATATGGGACAGATCAACAATCTCTGACTGCTTTAGATTCTTGAGACTGTTTTACTAGCTTGGCATCTTTTACGATGAATGTTGAATCTTTAACATACACGAATGATTCATCAGATTTTAGTATCTTCTTTAGATGTTTTGCGATTGAGCAAGCTGTAATAGATGTAATACACATCGCAACTGCAAAGTTTCTGGCAAATAGTTTTCTTAGTTTCATTATAAAAATCACTTATCTCATCAGAATATTCAACTATATAAGTATTATATCACAGAAAAAAATTAAAAAGTCAAATAGTAAAAAGCTCTACTAAGAGAGCTTTTTATTTTCGAGTGATTCTTCTCATTGAGCTTTTGAACAAGCTGTTTAGATGGTTCCAGCTAGGTTCTCGTTAGCTTCAATCTCTTGAACTACTTTAGCTGATCTTAGCAATCTTGACTTTGTTGGGTCATCTTCAACTCTTGTCAGGGTTACTAATGTCAATATCTTCGTCAATATTACAAAAAGTATGTGAGCTCTTTTGTAGTTACTTCTAAGTCTGGTACAGTACAATTTCAGCGTTCGATTGGTTTCTATTGAATGTAAGTACAGATGAACATTCGGGCAAGGTGGAGCAATCTTATTCTTAATGCACTTCATAGCTATTTTGTTGGATAATCTGAAGACCTTCAATCTTATCTCTACGCATGATTTCAACTCTTTGTGTAGAAGAACTTAAAAACGTGGACTGGCTGTGATGTTTGGGGACATCCGATCACATTAGAACGAATCTGATTTGAGAATATAACTGTACAATTATCGCTAGCAGGCCCATGATGTATCTTGAACTTTACTCATCAATCTGGCTGTGTTGAAGTTGAGCAGCATCGTCGGTGCGCTCTGCTCTGAATCATAGAAGATCGAATCTATACGATTATATCTACGACGACTGTTACATAGTTGTCTGACAATGAGTACATCTTCTTCGATAGCGAGAGGAGTAGTTTTTCACATCTAAAACAGCTTTTTAAAATAGTTTAAGTCGACAGTCTGATCGACGACAGGTAAGCTTCTGAAAGTTAGATAGAACAGTCATAGCAATAGATGTTTGCTTCAGATAAAACTCTATAACTCTAGCTGGGACGAGTATGTTATCTAGTGCTAAAGACATCCCACTAACAGTTGGCACTTTTTCGATTTCTTGTCTTGAAACACATAGACATTCTCGTTCTTGATTTCTGATGGGACCTTCAAGGCGTCTTTAAACGCTTGCAGCTTATCAACTCAGGGTATCTTCTTTCTTTTAGTTGGGATAATATCGCTTTATATTAAATTATGTTTATATACATATATTTTGTGAGTGTGTTATATATCTAAAAAGTATGCTCAAAATAGTATATGGCTCTGGAACGCTTGGATTTGGAACGATTTTTTGACAAACGATAAATATATCGACTTTGATGTAAAAACGATTAGGGACAGAGCTCGGATATATAGCTACACATTACAGAGTAGCTATTTAATCACTATATTTGTACCTACTTTAATACAATCTATACTGAGTTTTAAAGGTTTCTAAAAGATTCACTATCGAGTTTACTAAAAATCTTTCTGAGTATATCTTTGTAGTCTACATCTTTTTCAGACTCTGTACTTGTTGTGCTTCTATATCACAGAATATACTGTCTACTTCTTTATCAACATCAATAAGTAATGTATCAAAAGTCTATCGAATCTAGAAGCTTATCAAATACTTCAAAGCTGACTTTCGATAGAGTCTCTTTGGGTTCTCTCTTAGTAATCTCTTTGGACTCGATTAAATCTTCAAATAAACTAGAAATATACTCAGAGTCATTTTGACTCATATCTAAAGCATTTTTGTTTGATTAAACGCTTTTATCTCAATAGATTCATCACTCATTCTAAAAGTGTTAGTTGATAGACTGTAAGGCTTCTTGTTTAGTATGATAATTCGATCTAGTGTTTTACATCTTGATAGTGCAACATAAGATAAGTTAGTCATGCATACTATTAAAGTCTATTGCGACTTTTGAGAATGTTTGACTTAGCGATTTGTGTATTGAGATAGCATAAGCTAGTTTAATAGGCAACTGAGAAAAAGCTGCTGTTACTTTTGTTTCTATAGTTGTTGTGATATACATGTAATACTTTATTATGTTCTTCTTTCTTGAATGAAATAGACTAATATTCTTATATAGTCATCTGTCTTTAAGCTAACTAGACACGAAGGGTTATCTGCAATGTTCATTGTTTTGTAGTATTGGGCTGGCAGTATCATCACAAGTTGTCTGATTAGATGTAATCATAACTGTATCGGCATCTTTTAGCTGAGTGAATCTTCAGCATTCTCTAGCAAAAATCTTTCACTATCTTTCTTAGGTGATCCTCACAAGTAGTCTTAAAAGCTATGCGAGACTCTTGGGATTCTCTTTCTGTTTACGCTCGTTGTACTGCGTTACTGCTCGATTTGTACTCATTAACACTGCATAGCGTCAGGGCTGTACTATCTGTTCTTGAGTTTATCGTTTCTGCTATATCTAATGAACTAATACATATTCATCGGACTGTTGATGAGTAAGTCTAACATTTCTAGTAATCTTTCATCTTCTGCTCTGTATATCTTGTCTAAGTATATATGACCAAAGTTGAGTTTTTGCAGCTGGTGTATCATAGCATAAGTTAGACATATCTTTGTCTTTAGAATCTTTGCTAGTATTAACAGGGAGGCAACTGAGAATCAGTTCTTTTCTCTTGGATAGCTAGCTTACTAGTGATTTAGGACTTTTGTATAGAAAATCAAAGTGTCTTTCTGATAACATACTTATTTCATCAATTATCAGTATATCTGTATCTCTGATTTGCTCAGTTTACGCCGGATGTGGATGCCGGTTATCTGTTCAGCTTGCTCATAAGTTAAAGTCTGAGAATGGTGATGTGTTATGAATCGTGATGTTCATACTAACTGCTGATAGTGTTGTACCTGTAACTACAATATTAACGCTTTTGCATAGCTTTGTAGGACACTAGCATTTCTATTAAATATGTTTTGGACAGACCGGTTTCGATATAAAACAGTTTTCTTTATTCAAGATGTGTAATATAGCTTCTGTTTTGCTAGTGTACTGAGAATCTTTAACAGCTTCATCAAAAAGTATTGTGCATTAGTATAATCTCTTTTAACTTTGCATTTTACTGTTTTTCTAATATTTCATTAACGATTAAGTCGTAATGGTACCCGCATCAAGCTCTTTATATTTAATATTCAGATTATTTAGATAATCTTTCATTTCATCGATTATATCTGCTAGGACTCTGTTTTGGAATGGACTCTGGTATCATAAAGGCTGCGACTGTTAATAAAGTAATTAACAGTATCAACTAATGGTAAAACACTCAATACAAGTTGTCTAGCTACTAGTATAAGAAAAATCATTTTCTTTGAATAATAAGATAACAGTATCAGTGGAGCACGTAACTATTACATCTACGTCCAGGATAGTCATTTTTAAAATACTGTTTGGAATATGTATGCTTGATTCTCAAAAGCTCTGGGAGGCTCATAAATCTTGACCAGCGAACTCTGTAACTAACTCAGTATTGCTGGGATCTTAAGCATAGAGAATATGTATGCTGGACAGTTGACTTGGGAGGCATTTTGGATTAACTATCAATAGTTTTATTCATTGGACTCTCACTATTTTTATAATATCTTCAACTACAGAATCATAATCAGTAATATTGGTTTATTTCTTTTTGTATTCTGGTTTGAGTTATCTAAGTATTCTTTCAGGTCTCAGTTGAATCTGGATGGACTCAGTCTGGAATCGGATCAGGTTGTGAGTTTATCTCTGTTTACAAAGTAGTTAATATTATTCTCTAGTAGAGTATAACTTGAGAACTAACTGTCTTAGCTCATCTGTAAGAAACTTATATTTATCTGTATAGTAGCTTGAATGATTAAAGGACAATCTGTAATTATTACATCTACGACTTTAACATTTGTTTGTCTAAAGTGTTGGATAGTATATATGCTTGGTCGTTAACACACGTTCTGATTTTTCATAAATCTTATCTTTAACAAACTCACGCACTAACTCAACGCTTATATTATTCATTTTTAGTTGTAAAGATATAGCTGGACAGTGGTCTGGAGTATATAGATTTACTATTACAGTCTTTCTCATTTGATTTTTAGAAACTCATACTAAGTATATACATATTTTGAGTATAAAAGAGTTTGCTCAAAAAGCAAACTCACAAAATGTTAGTGGTTTGATGAGACTTGAACTTGGGACATCAGACGGATATTCTGACTGAACTACAAGGCATATTAAGTTTTTCGGATAAACACTAGAGGAGAGTATCTGTTACAAAATAAACTCTCTCATAATGTGACGTTTTTATTTGTATGATAGTATATTCTTATATATCATAATAAATACTGTTTGTCAAGTGTTATTTTATAAAATGTTTTGGGGTGGATAGCGAGAATTGAACTCACGATAAGAGGGTCCCACGGAGCCTCGTTTTAACTGCTTCTGCAGCATTGAGTTATCTAGAGAGTTATCTATGGTCAGGTTATAAAGGACTCGAGAACAATCTGTTGCGCTGGGATGGCTGCTTTGGGTAAACTAAGCTCATGGTGGGTCGCTCAGGACTCAGACAAGGATCTCGGGTATGGAGTGGATGACTGGGTTTGTAATTTTATAATGGACATGCAAATCTCTGGGATCGGACTCTGTGCTAATTCTTCTGTCTCATGACATCAGTCATAATTCTCATCGCATCTATCCTACCCGTACGCAGTATTTAACACTTGCTGGCACGTCGTTTCTTTATAGTCGTTTCAATCAGCACACTTTCTATCAGCTTCTGAGACGCTTTATGATCAAGCATAACGCATCCTTCATAGAAACTAGATACTTTTATAGTTTGGTGGGTCATTAGGGTTCAGTCTGGGCAGACTCGATTAAGTCGAGTACTCGATCGCTGAGTTAACGAGTTTGTATTTAAGATAACTGAAAGCTGAATAGTAGAGGCTTTTATATCATCATCAAAGCTTCACTTAAACTATGTATCTACTATGATACAACAGGGACTTATCTAAAGCTTTTTCACAAGACTATGTTTTATGTCTACTATTTAGCTTTCTTGGGTTTGATGAGGGACGTGTTTAGACTTGGACTCAGTTGAGTTGGGGGCTTTGGGACTCTCTGCTCAGACTATCTAAACACTTTTGGTGCTTCAGGCAGGACTCAGACGCGGCTCTGGTACTACACTAGCACTCTCGTTTGGGTTGAGCATATGGCGGGTACACTAAAATCGAACTTAGATTAACTGGTTAACGGTTTCGTTGAACTATAGCAAAATGGTGGATCTGTGATTTGAACACGGACTTTTCGGTTATGGACTACTCCGGACTGAGTTAATGAGTGGTGTCTTATAAAAATATTCAGAATAGCAAGAGCATACTATATTTGTCGTCAATGCTTCTACTAAACTACTTATAGTTCAGAACATTATAAGAAGCTCTATCTTGATACTTTCGGTACTTGAACACAGTATCATATTCTGTGCTTGCTATTCTAGGTCTTAGAACATCGATTCAAGACAGTCAACTGGTAAGTTATCTGGTGGGCACTATCTACACAATGGTAGTAGCGTTTGAGCTCTGTGAGGAGTTGATCAGGACTTGTTTGTAAGACAAGTGTTGGGCGTTGAACTAGAAGGCATAATGGCTCTGGAACGCTTGGATTTGGAACGATTTTGACGAACGACGATATATATCGACTTTGATGTAAAAACGATTAGAAGCCCAGTGGAACGTTTCAGAGCTATGTGTGATTGTTTGTTGGTCAGGGGTGTGGACTCAGACGTTGGGGACGCTCTGTCAGGCTTCAGGCTGCGATAAGTTGGCGCTTGGGGTTTCACGGACGTCAGTACAGCAGGTTGATTAAACTAGCTGACAATGATTGGCGGGTGGTCATCAGTTAATCACTTTCGATGAATTAGTAGATTATACACATTACGATTGTGTTGTAGAACAACTATTTAAAATAAATTGGCAGGCAGTAAGATTCGAACTCACATCTTACGGTTTTGGGAGTTGTTTGATTAAGCCGCGTTCATCTGTATTGTTTTGGAGGCGGTGCTCAGAATCGAACTGAGATGAGTGGATTTGCAGTTGGTCTTGGACGGACTGGACTGGTATACTTATTAAGTTATCTTAATTGGCGGAGAGTGGGACTCAGTTTTGCAGGTGCTACTGACTTGAGTACACTCTTGGATTTGAGTATGGACTTATTCATGAGATAAGCTGTTGAGATATCTCTATGTATTTATCTAATAATCTGCATTAGTGAATCTGCTTATCGTTAGCAGAGACTCTTCTGAGATTACTGTCACTCAACTATATTCAAAGTCTTGACTCTCAGGATTGGTTCTGAGCAATCAAGTCGTCAAACTGGCGAGACACATCTTTTAGCTTAAGCACTCTTTATCAGCGATTACTCTTTCCAGCAATCTGCTAATCTTTTCAAACTCAGCAGTTTTCTTAGGCTCATCTGCAATCTTTAACTTGACAAGTGAGATCAGATTAGACATTTCACTCATAAGCTTAACAGCGAGGACAGAGCTATCTATATCAGTATCAAAGAATCTAACAAGCTTAGTTACTTTCTGGATGAGTTAGGGACATCACTCTTTAGCTTTCTGAGAATAGATTCAGCTTGCTCTTCTCGAGAGTATGTAGTAGAACTGTAAATCTGAGTGCAAGCTCAGGTTCTACTCTATCAAGAGTTTCTAGTGTATGCTCAAAAATCTTTAATCTCAGCAAGTTCAGGAGCAACTCTACTAAAACATCTTTAAACTCTCTAAACTGTACACTAGGCTTTTCAGATGGGATAATCTTGCTCATTTCTGAGAAAAACTCTCTCAAAAGCTTACTTTGTCTAACATTCTGCTTAGTTTGTGGATTGCTTCTGCTGCACTTTCAATAGTGAGGGTGAAATTACACTGCGAACAATCGCTCTTAGTATTCTTGGTACGTCTTCTGAGAATCTTTCTTCTGCACTTTCTACAGTTCTGATGATGACCGACAATATCTGACTTGGAGATGGGTCAATCATGCATCTGCGTCGTTGCGTTGATTGTAAATCTCACGGCTTAAATCATCTTCAATCTTATCAGTAAAAGTGATACTATCAGGTCGTCGTCTGAGTAGTCTGAATCTTTTTCTAAAAGTAGTAATCTCAATAGGTTAGCATCAATCATTACAGTTACAGTGTTTGGTTTTATCAGGTGAGACTCAAAATCACTGAACTATCTCATAACAGTCTCAGGCTCGAGACGTAGCGATGTCAAAATCGTGAGGTTGTCGTTTGACATCATCATATCTCTAAGACAGGGACTACTAAGTAAGCTTTGTGAACAGATCTTCAAGTCTTTCTAATACTGTTACGAAGCTTTTTGAAAAACATGCATTAGAAGATTACTCATTTCATCGCGCTACTTTCTACATTGATTTGGCTAGGGGTGAGAATCGAACTCACATAACTCAAGTCAAAATTTGATATGCGGTTGATTGTGCCGCATCATAGTATAAAGATAGTTTTTGGAGAGTGTGAGATTCAGTTTCGGACTTTCAGAGTTTTCGAGGTAGCGATAGTGGACTCTGACGAGCACATATTTCTTAGTACACTATTAGTATAACAACGATAAATCATAATGTCAAAGCACTTTTTAAAAAAGTTTTTGTGATGACAGAGACTCGAACTCAGATTGATAGATTAGAAGTCTATTGTCTTGTTGGACGAACGGGTCATGTTGGCTGAAGAACAAGGTTCGAACTCATATCTCTGGTATCAGAAAGACGTGCGTGATTCACTATCGTTTCAATAAGAAAAGGTTACTTACTTTTAACAGTTTACTAAGGACACTACTGATTAATCATTTGAATCTATATCTTTTGAGACAGGACAATCTATGGCCATTCTCTTAGTATACTGTTTATATTCGGTTTTATGGCGCACAAATCTATGACTAGGCTTAACACATACTGGGACTAATCTGTACTGAGTTTATTCTGTTGTTTGAATTAAACATAGTAAACATAGTTTTGTCTCAGACTCTTAGTTTTGTTTTAATATCTTTATTTGGTCGGAGAACAGGACTCAGACATGGATACAGTGTGTCTGAGTTAGACGCGTTGAAGATTGCTTATTTAAGATAGCTAATCTTTATATAGTGGATGAGAGAATCGAACTCTCATTGTACGGATACAGGTATGTGCATTGAACTGGACGTTGATTATTATTCAGCGTTCACTGGTGCGGTCGACAGGACTCGAACCAGATCTCAGTAAGATTTTGAAAACTGCCGTTCATGGAACATGCTATTAGAGATTAGCAGAGTAATCAGGTTTCTATCAAAAGCACTCTTGCAAACTCACTTTATCAAGATTACTTAATTACTAGAGTTTTCACTGATGAGGGGTTGGACTATCTCGCTCTGGTTGGAGAGTTGCGTTAGAACTCGGGTCTATCAGTATTCTCTATGGAGCTAAGAGGAGAATCGAACTCTCATTTGACGATTACTAAGCATGTCAGTTGAACGTTCATTATTTAAAAATCTGTATTTTGGTGCGGCAGGACTCGAGTTTGGATCTCAGCAGAGAGTTTTAGAGTCTGTATATGAGAGCTGCATAGATTATATTTTGATTTGGAGCAGAAAGCGGGACTCAGAACAATCTCTGACAGCAAGACGTCACTGGTTGAGTGGATTCTCACATAATTAACTAAAGATTTGGTGCGACAGGGACTCGAGACATGGATCTCGGCAGTGGTTTTCTAGAGACTGGATATAAACATATTGTATAGAGATTCAGAGGATAGTTAAAAGGTTTCTACAGATGCTCGTATCTCTCATCATTTTATAGCTAACAACTATCTGATTCTGTCTGATTGATAGATTGAACTAGACTCTGGCGACTGAAATGGGAGCTATTTGGTATAAACTAATCAGAACTCTCTTGGGACGGAGAATCGAACTCTCAGTGATGATTACAAAACGTATTTTGCTTTAAACTACACTGGCATATTTGGAGACAGGGTAAAGGGACTCAGACACAATGCTTGTTTGGAAGACAAAGAGTGCTAGAGCATCACTAGGTCATATATCAGTTCACACACTTATATCTGATACTCAAACAATCGGATCTAAGAATATTGCTGTAAGTGAACTTTCTTTTTAATTATAATAGTATTATATCAGAGTTTAAAGACTCTGTCAAGAACTTTTTAAAAATATTTTTGGTGGTTCTGGGACTCAGATTTGACTCACGGGTTAAGTTACTCAGTAACTGAGTTAAAGGCGCATATTAAACAGTTCACACCTCATATTCAGATATTTCAAAAATCAGATTATTTTTAAGTATTGCTGTAAGTGAACTTTCTCTTAATTCTATTTTGGGTGCTTGGACTATAATGTCAAGTACTTTTTAAAAATCTTAGATAGCTAAGACTTTTTAAGATTTTATCATCTTAGCTATCTAAAAACACTTTACTAATTATTTTTCTTCTTGAATCGTAGCAATCATAGCAGTTGTGAACATTGGTAACATACTGTAAAAACAATATCGTCTTTGATCAGACTGTATTGGGATGGCACTTTTTACTGTCTGTCTGTTCTTTCTGTGTACTGTTTTTATCTACATTAGGCAAAACAGAGTGCTATGTTCTACTGGTTTTGGGCTGGTTTCTTAATCTCAGGGTAGCAGCTCTTCAGACTACAGGTTTCAGTATTCTGAGGCATCAGGCTTCTAGGGTTGCTCTACATTTGGAACATCAGGCTTCTTAGGCTCTGAAAAGCACTTGGCATCAGGCTTGTTAGGTTCTACTGGTTTACTTGGCTCTGGCTTTGTTGGACTCGGGTTTTCTTGGGACTCTGCATTTGGAACATCAGGTTTTCTTAGGTTCTGAGCTCACTAGGACTCCAGGCTTGTTTTGGGGTCTCAGGCTGTTCAGGCTTCTGAGCAACTCAGGCTTGTTAGGGTTCTACTGGCTGAGGCTCTAATGGCTTTTTCTTTAGTATTCTTAATCAGTAAGTGACGATGGTTGTTACATTAACTGTAAATACTTCGTCTGCTTTATGAGACTCTGGAGCTTTAATCTCAGTTATCTTGTACTCAGCTTTCATTCGAGACGTCTGATGGTGCAGACTACTCATTAGATGTAAGCTCAAAGCTCTTATCAGACTACTCAATTCTGAACACAGGCAGAAGCCAGTGTTTTTGAGTCAACTTTCTAATTTTTAACGTTAATCTCTGTATTTAGGGACGCATGGCTTGTTTGAGTAATAGCGTCTGCTCTTAGTTCTGCTGAGTTATTCTGTATTGGAATCATCATTTACAGTTGTTGCATAAGATAGTAAGTGAAGACCGGGAGTCTAATCTCGGGTGGCTCTAATGTAAAAGATGTTTTATCTTCGTTATATAACTGTTTGATACATCAATCTTTTTAAGAACAGTCAGTGATGGTCAGGAGCAAAGGTAACTTTCTGTAGCTCAAACTCAGGTGAAAAGTATTCGGGTGGACAGATTTAATCTTATCAGTTATAACAACATTATTAAGATTCTGGACTCTTGTTAATTCTAATTCTGAAAATCAGCTCTGATTACTCTTTGATGGGTTGGAGTTTGGATTACTTCTGTATCGGATACAGGCTTGTTAGGGTAAACTTAACTGGCGGAGATACATTATAACTATTTTTATTATTGTTGTTTAGTACAACTCTAATTGGTGTGAGTCATGAGCTTAACAGCTTTCTCAGTTGACTAGCATAGAGAATAAGTTTCTTAAGTTAGCATGGTTCATCTTTTCATTGAATACGATGTGAGACTGACAGATTCGCTAGACTTAACGAACGGTCGCAATCGGGTACCGCTATCATTCGGATGAGAGTTATGGTCTGTAAATGCTGACGACAAGTCAATCTGTTCAAGACATACATATCAAAGTAATGCGTATGGATAGTATCTTTGATTGTGTAATCTGCAAATAACTTAAATGAGCGCGTAGATGTTTCTGTGATTGTTTTGGGCACTTATCGTTCTGTAACTCTAACTTTGTTAGCTGAACAGCTTTATTTTTCATCTGCAAATCGATTTCTGGGTATAAGTGCGAAGATGAGAATAATTGCTAATGTAATACATACTCTTTTTCTCCTCATAGATTTGGATAAGTGTTATAACTATCTCAGACTCTTGAAATCTTAGTAATATCTCTATTTAATTGTAAAATGGCGGTCGAAAGGAATCAGACTCGTCGGTCGACGTGGACATTTTGAATTAAACTAACGGACTATATAAATTGACGAACGAGACAACAATCTCAGCTATGAATCACGTCGTAAATGAATGTATACTATACTTGTACTACTGTTCGCTTTGTCGATAGTAAAACTATCAGTAAGCAGTTTACTTTGTTAGACGAACATTTGTCTAATTAGGTAAGCTACTTTGAAGGGGATGGTGACGTTTTCTGGGACTCGAGGTTTGCAGACTTCAGGATGAAAGACCGTGTACTGAGACTTTCTACAGTGAACAAGTTGATTTATGAAGGACTCGGAGACCCTCGATGGTACTAAGGATATACTGAACTATACTAATAAATCATATTGCGGGTCAGGTAGACTCGAGACTTTCGACGTTAACGGTGGACGCTCTAGTAGCTGAGCTACGGGTTTATATAAAACAAAACTTGGCGGTTGTTTAGTGACTCTGTTTTCGTTTTACATTTTCAAGTAAGTGAGTTAAGGAGAACACTTAGCAGACTCTTCAGAGTTATGGACAAATAGCTAGTTTAGTTAGATTCTCGTGGGGAGCAGTTTGTGAATCTGTTTGAATAATCTCGTTCTAACTCTCTATTGTGCTTCTAAGCTTTTTATGTTTATATTATATAACATCTTATGGATATTGTCAACACTTTTTATAATTTATTTAAAAATCTTTAAATAGTGTGCAGTAATGCTAAATATCGTTAATTTTAAAAAGAAAGAGGACTAAGCATTAAAGCTCGAGACTCTAATAATTATAGTTTATTCAGCAGATGATTTTACAAAGTTTACAGCATAGTATGAATATACACTGTTTTTGGAATTGACTAAAAGTTTCGTTAGTTAGTTCTTTTTGGATTAACAACAATAGGTTTGCTCATTTTCAATAGTGTTGTACTTAGTTAAACATAGTAAATCTAGTACAGATGTTCTATCTACTACATTGGGATCTTTAGCTTGCTGGGATTGTGCTTGCAATAGTTGGCTTATGACAGATAGTGTTTAGCTTATGAGGTTTGGACACTTCATGAGTTGCTGGAGACAAATGTATTAACGCTGAGTAGAACAGTGGGCTTTGCTGTGATGTGCGTCTAACAATAGCATTAATATCTTGCAGTTCAAAGTAATCGATTAGATTTTCTTATCAAGTACTAAGTAAGTTCTTGTTGCAGGTGAGTTATCATAAGATTGGTACGGACTTTGTACTTAGGGGTACATCATTTCTAATTGCTTTAGCTATATTATCTCTGAATATAGCGAACTGAAAGCGTTCTTATTATCAGCTTGGGTATGAATCAGCGTTCACTAGGAAAGATCGTATTTAACTTATTGTTTACTCTATCATCGTTTACAGTACTAATAGGTTCCAGGAGTACGGCATATATCATCACAGATTGGTTTTCGTAGAAAAATGACTTGTCTAGTGAATTATAGAATGAGGCAGAACGGACCTGTGCAGTTGGTGATTTTGCAGATTGGGCAGCAGTAGTTTTCACTGATAACGGTAGAACATGTTGAGCGACAATACTATCAGAGACATCTTTATTACATTTTAACTGTTAAAGTCTGATAAGATGTTCTAGGAGTATGGCATCGGCTGTAGTGCTCGAGATCAGACTTAGCGTGGTCTATCTTAGCGTTCTTTTAACTGAGCTTTCTTACTGTTCTATAGTAAGGGACTTTTCTTTTAGTCTGAGTCTTTGTCTTTGATTTTAGCTTCTTTATAGAAAGTTTTCATTACACAATCATATTCTGTATATAGGACATTTGATGTACTGTTGATACAGTCGCATTTTTAACACTCTACATATGTAAATAGATCTTGTTTGGACCTAAGTTAGCTTTATCAAGCTGTACTGAAAGCTCTGGAATTGGCTCTGGCGAGGGACTCTGGCGCTGTGAACTAGGTTTAGCTTTTTCTATAATTAGAGTTTTTCGTAACAGCTCTTGGATCAACTCTTTGAGTTGTCTTAGTTTCGACTCTATTAGAATCTAAAGTAGAAAGAGTGTCTTTACAGGTTTTGATTGCACTCTATGAGTTCTCAAGTTTGTTGTTGAGTTGGAGTAAGTGAGCTAAGAGTTTACTAGCTTTTTGTGGATATACAATGAGACAACGCTGTAAGGACATTGCACTGTATCGTGGATGAACTAGTTGATGTTTTCTCATATTTGTTGGTTCATATCGCACTGATTTGGAGGAATCTTTGGATTATCAGGTTTTGAGGTATTCTTCTTTGGTGGGAACATCTTGGTTTGATCTTTCTTTAGCTCTCCTAGGGGCTTTGGCTTTTGTCTTTTATAGTTCTTCATATCTTCTTTAGAGATATAAAAAATGTCATAGGATAGTCGTGACGAAACGTTATGTTGTTTTATCTAGTTGAGTATGCATTTAATAGCTCTCTTAATTCTTTACTAAGCACATTTTGTGAACAGATTCTTGACGTCCTAGATTGGGATAGGGTCTTTTGCGTGTTGCTCAGAAGCAACTAAGTGGGGCCGTTTCTGAATTAAAAGTATGCTTGGGAATCGAGGACTCTGTGAAATCTTTGTAGATTCTACATTCTCTTTTAGGGACACTCAGACATGGTGGTTGAACTCAGTATCTTCTGTAGGATGAGTAATCATTCTAGAATCAACTTTGAAAGTTGTATCAGTCATGTTTCTACATTTCTCAGATTGGCGTTTATATTGTCTTGTGCTGGGCATCAGCAAAAGCTGTGATACTAAAAGGCAGGTATTAGTAAAGTGCTAATTAAGGTATACTAACAGTTGGACAATTTTATTTGTCATTTTACTGGATGACAAGTATAAATCTGTCATTTATATACTTGAATGTTAATTTTAGGTTTCTTGACTTGAATATAGTGTTCTTACTAGACATATGGTGCATCAATATCTACAAGCATTGTGTTTGATGTTGAATCAAAAGGATATATCAGCTCTCTTGATGGTTTTGACGAAAACTTATTGAAAGCGATCTCTTATTAACATTCTTTAGTTTATTATCATAGTTATTCTTGTTTGAATCTAGATATATTACTGAGGTTTTGTTCTTGGACATCAATTAAGTCTTGTACATATTCAGTTGAGACAAATCTCTGTATACTAGAGATATACAGATCTAAAGAATCTGAGAACGGTTCTTGGAAAAACGCATTCGGTGAAAATACAGGATTAATAATTCTATAGATTGCTATTGGAGACTACTCTGTAAAGTTTTCTTTAGTAAGATTAGTGTACATTTCATTAGGTGGTCTTCATCAGACTTATCTTTTATCAGATGTGAGGACTGTTCTTCTGATGGTAGAGACTCAGCGGTGATATAAAGTTTTCTTTTTGGTCGTTTGCGTTGCTTCTATATCTTCATCAGTTAAATCAAGTATGCTGTCTTGGTTTGCCTAGGTGGGTCTATTACAGAATAGTTCTCATCTGAATCATTTTTGTTTGACATTATATCATCAATCTTAGATTGTCTTTCTACAACTTGATTTTTAGGTATTGCTTTATATACAAAAACGGAGCACAAACAACAATAACAGCTAGTACTATAACTAGAATCTTCTTAGTATTCTTTGGCTTTGTTTCTTCTGAACTCTCGCTCATTTGATTAAGCGATCAACACTTCTTTTTTGGTTATTCGAGACTCTGTTATAGGGTAATTCGTTAAAGTAATCATCATCTAACATAGGCAATTTTGCTTGCTCTTTTTGTAATATCGTTGTTATTTACAGTATTGTCAGACTTTTCAAAGTTTGCTAATTTTTCTTTTTGATTTGATATTTTCGGTTTGTAGATTAGCTATTTTATCTCTTAGCTTATCTTCATCTGATGGAGACATGTATAACTAGCTAATTGGCTGGGTCTCGTTGCTCAACAAGTTTCTTTTTCTAGTTTCAGTTCAATGCTCTAAAAAGTTTTAAAAAGTCAATTTGTCTACTCTCTATAATATTAAGATATACTGAAATATCTCTCTGGACACTATCATAAAACTGTTCGAATCGGCGTTTGAGGTTTTCTTAGGGTACTGAAAACTCTACATTCTCAACATCATTAGGAGTTATTAAGTTGGGATGTTGAGGTTCTAATTCAACGCATATTAGCGGAAATGAGCTCAGACCATTAGCGTATGTGACTGTTCTTCGGGTTCGACTAAAACTCTTTTACAGCTTTCTTGATTACTTTCAGGTCAGTCGCTTTTTCTTCTTTGTTTCTTTCGGTTTCTTAGTAGGCTCTTTCTTAGTAACTTCTTTAGAAATCTTCTTTTTCTTCTTCTTATCGACTTGGGACAATGTTTCACTAGCTAAGTCTTAAAATCTTGATAGTATTGGGACATAAACGATTTTGTGTTTACTAGGGGTGGTTAAAGACGGATCATATTTTTCTCTTTGTATCTTAAAACTTTCTTTAAAGCTTACTAATATCTTGCTTGCTTATCTCAGTTTCAGGTAAATGTTTCTCAGCTTGTGCAGTGGGGTGGCTTTTTCGATAATATCAGCATAGCGTCTAAGTCTTTCGACATTTTTGTGTAGAGTTCAGCGTTTGTTACATTGTTTCTTAGAGTTCAGGTATGAATGGGTTTTCAATCTTGGATCTCTCATTGCTTGGACAAGTCTTTGTACATTAAGATAGCTGAATCGTTTACTCTGTCTAACAACTATGGAGCAAAGAGTGGTTTGATCAGATGTCATGGTTTGCATTTCAGCTAGTTCACTTCTAGTTAGGTATCTAGCAGACTTAAGGTCGTTTTCATCTTCAATCATGGTGGTCATTATCTCTCATTAGAGTATACTTCTCATCATTCTCATTATCTATGAATGCTAGCACTCAGTCGCGAGACAAAGCAGAAGCACAAGTATCACTTGAAAATGGACATTCTCGTCTATGTGAGACTTCATCGACTTCGATTTCAGTACGGTTTCGGTCTGCAGGGACTACAGAATCATCAAGCTCAGACTTGTTCTTGTATGTTTCATAAGACAATAGCTCTGGGTTTCATATCTGTACGATACAACTTTTTGTCTTACATTGTGCGTGACTTCTTTGAGTCTCTGAATGGTGGTCTGCTGTGGACGAACAGCTGCAGAACAGTTGAGCAGTATCACTGGACTCTTAAAAGTATTTACGATTCGTTTATGGGTTCTGGACTAAAAAGTACTCATATTAACGGCTGCGATTTTGTGTAACTATAAGCTCTCTGTTTTATCAAAATAACTGTCATAACTACTAAAAAGATTAATGATTTTAATGGAGGACATTAAGTAGCTCAAAAAGTATTCGTGATAACTAGTATAGACATTATTAGCAAAAGAAGGTCGACAAGCTTCTTTAAGAACATTGAAGCTAGAGTATCTCATTAGTATTTCCTCATTTGGATCGGAGTAACGACAAAGTAAAGAATATCGGAGTTACAGATAAGAATGTAATAATCAATGAATAAGCTGAGGGCTATTAATGAGAATATTAATGGAGCAACTGGGTTGTACTGAGAACAAGCATTAACAATGGTAGAGTTTTCAATCTTGGACGCATTGTACGTGAAATCGGGCATTCTTTTAGAGGTGGATTGTTCTTAGGGATAGAATAATCTGACATGGACAATACTAGAATCACGGACTCTTGCACTACTATTCTTGGACCAGTACTTTGATAAGTTGGACTCTTTATTAGCTGTATCATATTGCGTTAAATCGTAAGTATTGATTATATACATTGCTTTTTGTAACATACTTACTATCTGTAGTGGTTTCTTTAATGCTAATAAGGCAGACCAGGCGAACTAGCGTTCTTTTTAAATGTGACTGAAAAGTCAGCTCAGGGTGTGAGAATCTAGCATGAGACGAGGGATCTTCTATACTACTGAACTTTCTGATGTCAGTTTGATAGTAATTAACTGGACTACTTCTTCTTGTGTTGATACTACGGACACAAGGATGGACAGAACGCAGTTTGCAGTAGTTATAGTCGGCTGATAGAGCTTGGTCGATGTTTCAAGGGCAGGTATCATGTAGTACAGAAGCATAAGTACTCTCATCAACTTGGACACTGGTGATCAGCGTGCTTTCATAAACTCTTTAGCGTTAGAGACAGAACAAGGACAGTGAAGCACTATGGAGACAGCACATCAGCTTTTCATGACATCTTCATCATAGTTAGATAAAGCGTCTATGATTCTGTAGTAGTCTTTGTTTGCGATTTCCACTTGCAGTATATGGTGCATCAATAGGGTTGATGATTGGGACGACATTGTAGATACATAGAACAGATTCAATTCTCTATTGTTTTCGGTTAAGATAACTTTAGGTTTTGGTTTTACTTCTCATTCTCGTTTTTACTTTATCTAAGTCTTTGTATTCTACGTTGGTGGCTAATCAGAGGTTTGAATAAGTACTCGGACATTCTACCACGGTACAGAGACTTCATATAGCTAGTTTGAGAATCTAAGGATTCGGTCGGTTAAGTTTGTTGATACATTCTTAGTTTGTTGACTACAAAAGGTCATTTGGATCTGGTTATCGTATCTGATGAACGATGACTATGACTGATTAGTATTACTACTTAACTTATTAGGTGGTGAGTTTAAAGAAGGATTAAATGAAATCAAAGATTGAACAAAACATAATATGGGCTTTTATGGACGTTCTAACAGCAGTTCAAACTCTCTCTTAGTGTGATAGATTAAGTGAGACGGTGAAGAGGAACATCAGTACTACAAGAGGAGAGAATATGTTTCTATAAAAGCTTAAAAAGCATATTGACAGACTTGTTGGTTTGAGTTTCTAACTCAGTTAAATCACTCAAGCTAATAGAGATTAGAGCAAGTGTTAAAAGCGACTAGCTGGGCAAACATATTACTAAAGTTGTTAGTCACGACGGGAACAGACATTGGACTCTTGCGTATTCTTTTTGTTCTTACATCAGTTGTATTGTTTACTTCTTCGTATGTAGACATAGGGTCAAGTCGGGACTCGTAAAACTGCGTGAAAAGTTTGTTGCTGTTACTTGTTCTTCGAACAGATTGACAAGGGTTTATATCATAATGATCGAGTATGTAGATGAGAACTTAGGGTGGTTTGAAAACTTATCAAAAGTTGCTTGCATAATCGGAGAGGAGTCACATTGCGAGACAGCTGTGTTTAGCAGTCTATTATACATACTAGTCTTAGCATTATCAGATTGGGACATTTGCTGATTTAGACAGCGTGCTGGGTGATCTGGTGCTTTATATGCATGGGGACATAGGTTGCAAAGCTGCTTAGGGGTTTGAAGCATTGCTGTTTGTACTCTTACAGGTTGAATCAAAGTAAAAAGCAGAATACTAGAGAGTGCTATGTATATGTATTTTTAATGTTTCTTGTTCTTTCTCTCATCTATGTGAGCTCATTACTCTTAGCTTTTCATTGCTTGTTCGACTTACTTGTGACTTATCTTCTTTTCTTCTCTCTGTACATGTGCTAGAACGATTTAAGTTTCTCTTTCATCAGTGCTTTTAGAGTGTACTCAATGTTATCAACTTGTAGTTGCTTGAATCTTTCATCGTCAACATTCTTGTGCCAAGTATTGACATATTCTTCAATCTGTTTTTCTGTTAGCAAAGTCTTGGATAGTGTCAGATGATTTCCAAGTTTGTCAATCTCATCTTTGTATTTTTCGATTAGAAACTTGTCTTTCAGCTTCTTCTCTTAGTACAGTTGAGTAAGCAACACTCTGGGACTTTATCTTTGATTGGCGGACAGATTTGATTCTCTTATCGAGACTCAGGGACTAGTCTTTTCAATTCTCTGATTTACGGATTAGATCTTGTTTTCTCTGTATATTCTAGCTTTTTCTTCATATTCGCTTATTTGTTTTGGGACCCTATCAGCGAGATCGTTGAGTTAGTACTCTCTGCTGTCATCTCGTCTTCTTGAGACATCAAAGTCAACATTTAGTAATGTTTGTCTATTAGCAAAGTTTTTGGACAGGGATGGGGATCAGTTGAGTTTGCGTTTGTCATTAGTAAATCTATTAATGTTCTCTATAGACTGTTCTAACGCTTTAGATTTTTGCTTCTAACTCATTTTAACTCTTGTATTTTATCTGGGTTGGGATTGTCAGCTATATCTTTTTAACTATTTTTGATTTGTGCGTCTATTTCAGCTTTTTCTGTCTAAAGTAGTATTGTATAATCTAGATAGTGTACTACGCTGACCCTACATACTGAGTTGTTTGGGCCTTGCTGGCTCGCTCAAAGCGTCTTTCATTTGCTTGAGCACGGGATCATCTTTCTTTTGCTTTCTCATAAGCAATGTAGATGTTCGCGTTCTTTCTATGGCTTTTGGACTCTAAGATTGTGGATACTTTGGGACCTGTTTTTAAAGCTCAGAACAGACTGTGCTGGTTGCGGTTGGCGACACTAATGGACTTTTTATCTGATTATACTAAGTTTTACCGTTTAGGCGAGGGATCTACTAGGGCATCTTCTGTCGCATATATGGGTGCAGCTGTGAGTTAGTTTAGTATTCTAATGTAGCTCTTGGTGCTACAGTTGCAGTTGTACATGGTGGGATATTGAACAGTCAGCGTCTAGACTTGCTATATTATTCAGAATATTTAGAGATACAGACAACACTAGCACTACAAATACTCTTTTTAATGAGAACATATCAAGTCGTTAGTGTACTCAACAATCTGGTTTCTGACTCTGGGTAACAAAGCTTTTGCTAATACAACAGGAAACATTGCAACTCTAATTAAAAAGCTCAAAGTCATTTCTAACAGCTATACATAGTTATTACAATTAACAAAGCATATTAGAGATGAACGGGTTGCTCTAGCTCTCTCGGGACAGTTGGAGGTTTTGGGTGACAGAATCTTGAATCAGACTCTTGGGAAAATTGTTGGGTTTCTTGTAAGTCTACTAGCTATACAATGCTCTTGATGTGAGGACATAGGGATTAGTTAAGTCAGTAGATGTAATGAAAAGACATCTTTGTTTTTGAGATAGTTTTGGACAAAGTTGATTGTGTTCTATGTGGTTGTATCAACAGGAGCATTTCTACTAGAGCTTTATTAGTATTTTTCATCTTGTTAGCATTAAGATTCTCATAAGATGGTTGAGGCGGATCTGGGTTTGAGGCTGAAATATAGTAATGGCTACTTCGCACTGAATCTGTCTTACTTGGTCAGGAGCAGATCGCATCACAGTAGTTGTGAATGTTTCATTGACAAAGCACTACATCAGCGATAAACTCATCTATCATAGTAGGGACTACTCAATAACTAAAAGGCATTTAGTATCAAAGCTGGGTTGACTATAAAAGTAAGCACTAATGAAGCAATAGCAGGGTCTGGATGGCTGATACAGCTTGATACAGTGGCGACAGACAATAGCTATAAGCATTGTTGATAGGGGAAAAAGAATATACTAGGTTTTCAGGTTTGTTGTTTGGATAATTGTATCTAGAATAACGTCTATTATATTACTAAAAAGCAAAGGATATAAGTGTATTAGTTATCTTTGCAGATAGTCTGACCGAGACCAACTAAAGTTTTCATCGACTCTAGGGGATTGCTGACCCATTTTGTAAAAGTAAGTATCTAGTATCAGTAGACTTATCATGAACAGACATTTAGCGTTTATAGAAGGTCTAACAAGACTACGGACTTTGTTAATAAACATGTTCTCTAGTGTTCTCAGATGTATAGTAATAAATCACTCATTGGTTGTGACCTTCGTCAGCACATACATAATAGAGATTTCTTGATGGGTCAGCGTATATATTATTGCTTAAATAGCGGATCAAGATTCTCTATTATCTTCTGTACTAATTTTCTATCAGCACCGAGGACTCTTTGGCATAGTTTCTGAAAGGGGTGGTTTGGCAGTTATCTCTTTATAGTTCTTAGCTTTATCAAAGCAATCTATCTTATGTGATTTAGCTTTTTCATTGAGCTTTCTGAGTAGGTTCGTTCTTTTTCATGTTTAAACTGTTCTTCTTCTGTAACTACTTCAGGCACAGGTTTCTTGGGTTTTCAGTTCTTGCTAGTTCTACTACACTTGCATTCTTTTATAGCTTTTTAGATTTTTCAGTATATTTTTATTATCAAACTTAAATACAGGAAAAAAGTACTGGGACATTAAAGATAACACTTCTTTAACTTCAGGCTCATTAGCTAGTTGGCTAAACAGATTCTCTCTAACGGACCAAAAAGTCATTCTGAGCTTTCTCTATGACGAGACTATCTGATAGATAATGTACATTGTACAAAAGTATTGTTAGAGTGAGGGTCTCAAAGCGTGCATAGATACTAAGTTATAATCTGATGTATCTATTACAGTTGATCTAACATCAACAGGTTTGGAGACTGGACGATTATTAGGATTAAATACATGGACAGAGATAAAGTCTTTGAATACATTCTCGGCGACAAAAATACTGAAATGTATTAGCTTTAGCTTGGTTTACATTTTGACATTGGTTCAGCTTCGCTAGATGTTACAATGTGGTCATACTCGTTCAGAGTAAGTTGTATGTTCTAAGTCATGTGAAATAGCTCTAAAGCAGTATACTTAGTAGTTCTCTCTTTAGGGTTAACTGGACAGCAGGAACATCTTTAGGCGATCAATTCTGGTAGGACAAGTAAGCTGGAGTTCTCTCGTGGACCCTGTGACAGTGTTTGTACATCTCTAGTAACATTCTGCATTAGCTCTGTCATAAATGCAGGAATATCACAGTTATGATTCAGTAGATTTTGAGGGCTCTTTATCAGGGAACAAACACTTTTTCTTGCAGTTTTACTTCGTGTACAACAGTTTCATCAGTTTTTATAGTGTCCTCTTAACAGGAGCATACTCATTTATGTCATTGATATGGTTTTGGTCTCAACATATAGTTAATGAGGTCTACTGTATATGTTTTCTCTTTTGAGTAATCGTTTAGCTCTGTCTAAGTCTTTAGAAAAACTTTCGGAGAGACAGACTGATTTCAGTAAAATCGCTCTTTTTACTATCTTGGCTCATCATCAGCAGAGGCTATTATAGCTACAGGGCGTTTGAGGGTAGTACTATTACACTTGCACTCATTATAGCTATGCAGGCTTTTATTAGTTTATTTATCTTCATTCAGTTATCAGGAGATACACTAGTCAGTTTTAGTATACTTGAAATATCGTGTTAAGAGGGGCTAGGTTTCAGTAAAAATAACGACACTACTGTCTGGGTCACAGTATACATACGGCGTGATTTTCATCAGTTAATTTCTAGCTTCAACTGTTCTCTATAAACGTCTGGGCATACTCTTAACAGGCTCAGGGACTGCTCTTAGATAGGCTGTATCAGGATATAAAACTGTCTTATCTATATCAGACTGATGGACTAGCGTTTTCAAAGTGAACTCTAGTAACTGTAGGCAGTTTTTGATTAAAGGCAGGGCGTTTTTCTGTTTGAGCGACATCTGTAAAAGCGTTTAGTACATCTTTAATGGCGTTGTTTTGTGATTAATTGAAATACTTTATCTATAATCTCGACTTTTTGAGCTCTTTGGCGTTAGTTCTTGAGGTCGATTTAATTTCAGACATATGGTACGATACAGTGCAAAAGCACTTGTTCTAAACATATTTAAAAATAGACTTGTTAAACTCTTTGTTTACTTCATCATATGAATCTTCTCAGTTATCATTACTTCTTTTGGCAACAAGACTAAGTCTTTATCAAACTCAGACTTTGATGGGTCTATAAAGTATTCTTTATTCGTTAAATGAAAGTCTTTTGTAATACTAACTGATTGACTGGTTTCAAGGCTGCTAAAGCTCTCTCTTTGAGCAAGCTCTTATCAGTTGTTATATTTCGATGTCTTTGTTGTAACTCTTTTATATTCTTCATCAGATATTTCTGTGCGACATTTTGTGAGTTTGCTATTAAAAGTCAACTCTGATAAAGTCTTTTTTCTATGGTAGGCATCATCAAATAGCGGGTGGTTGCATCTATGTTGTCACTTTTCTGTGGACTTTGCTCTATCAAGGAAAAGTACCTCTTTTAGCTCTCTTATTAACATCTTTAAGTGAATAAGAGTCGTCTATCATCTTGTCGGACTCAGATAGCATTTCATTAAAGTTGGGACTAGCACTCTTTATATTATAAGCTGGAGTAGTTATTGTCTTAGTAATCTCTTGCACTGCAGACTTTCAGAGTACTCAGATGTAGCTGAGATAAAGTCAGGCGACAATCTTTTAACAGTAATCTTCTTACGGCTATGAACAGAATCTCATCAAACATATAAATCATCTCATCGTTAGTTATCTCTTTATTGATTTTAATCTCTGTTTTATCAGATTTTTGTAGAAAGGTTAGGCTCTCTGTATGAGAGATACAGTGTAGCATAGGTTTCTCTAGCTCATCTACATTAGGCAGTACTAACTCAGTCTTTCTTGCTCTTAGTAGTCTTATCAGTGTAGCTAGTGCATAGCTTATAATGACGTTTCAAAACGTAGCAAAATTAGTAAGATTGTATTTTGCATATATTTTGCATATCTTTTAAAGTAATTTTTCAGATTATTTTCACTAGACTGTCTGAGACTTCATAAATGTATTTTGTATCGCGGACAGTGAATTAAAGGTTGCTCTCATCTTATCAAGATTAAGAGACATCGTTCAAGACTTAATAGCAGGATTGTACTTTGTTAATGGTGTAGTAGCTATTGTGCGGAGATCATCTGACAGAGTGTTTGAGATACTCTCAATAGATGTTGTCTTATATAGACTAATTCATTCTTGGCGACTGAACGATTAAATCTATTGTGTTAGCTATTGATTTGTTTTATTATCTGTACAGGTTGAGGGTTGAGCATAACAAATTGAGTCATTTTTGTAATGCTAATCTAGGTGAGTTTTGCGTGTAATGTTGTCATAGGGACGAACAGGTTGCTCGCTGTAATAAACTCTTTGAACTCTTGGGACTCTGGTTTTGCGATATAATCAGTAAATCTGTTCTCATTCTGTTGATTTGTCTTACGAAATCTAGTGTTACTTCTTTGTTTTGAGTGTGGGTATGACCAGATAACAAACATTATCTTGAATAAGATTCAGCTCAGGAGGGTGGGCTCTACAACTTATTCTAGTTGACTGGGACTCTTTAGTCATAGCTTCTAAAAAGTTGTGAACGGATCGTTGGACAGAATACTATATTGAATCTAGCTTCTACAAGCTTTAGAAAGTTCAGCATTTTAAGGACATTGGACTTTTTAAAAATCTCATCTAGAGTAGTTAGTGATGTTGACTTCTTAGCTATTGTAACTAGAGGACATCACTAACAGGAGGTTTTACTATATGTACTCTAGCTGAGACTCTAGTACAAGTCTAGGGATCTCTGTTAGGGAACTCTAATGAATCATCAGGATTGATTGAACAAGCTAGCTCTAGTGTATTGTCAGTATATTCTTTTAAATCTGAGAATACATCAGCATCTATCTGCGTTTCTTCTGATAAAGATACTAGTGGTTCATTTCTAGTTCACTAATAGTATTATCTTTATCAGAGCATTTATCTATTACATCTTTAATTTTGTGGTTTCAATGCGACCCATAGATTTTTCTACATGAAAATATCACTATAAGGTTATTAGTTTATCTGCGTGATGGAGTTGGACAGAATGGGCAACTAATATCACTTGTGCATTAGGCAAGTCTTTGATAGTTTCTAAGATTAACTGTTGTCTATTCTCGTTGAGCTAGTATTTCATCTAATATTAGTAAACTCTTGGACTCGCTTAAGAATAGTGCGATACTTAATCTTAGAGCTATTGCAGCTGCTGATTCTTCGGACAGTAAGGTTGAAATATCTCTAATCTTGGAATCATATGAAACTTCTGATGTTTCAAAGGCTTCATTCAGTATAAACTTATTAAATGGCAGTCAGTAAACTTGAGTTAAGATGTCAGTTGCTGAACGAGTAAGATGGAATACTTGTCTTAATTCTTGGACCAAAAATCAGTTAGCGATTTAATAGACTGGTGCATTATATTAAGTTGCTTAGAGATTTTAGCATAATCTTCAGCGGGACTTCTTCTGAGCTTTTAGTTCTTCTAGATAGACGGACATTTTGCTTTAGCTGAATCAAATCTCTTTCTATGTTTGCAATTAGTAAATCAGATTCTGCTTTGCTCTTAGTTGTAACATCGTACTTCTTCTCTAACTCTCTAAAAGACTTTTTGTCTAGAGCTTTTGGATCAATCTCAGCTTGCTTATCAACAATACTCTTTGATGTTTCTATTAATGAGTTATTTAGATTCTTGATGTTGGCTTTTGTTGTTTCTATAGCTTTTACTTGTGACTTGATTGATGTTAGTTCTTCTAGTTGCTTTCTCTGGATCTACTAGCTGGTTTTATCTCAAGTTCATTCTTTATAGTGTCGTGTTCTTTCTTCACGGACTGTCTGTTCAGAGGCTATCTTCTGATGTGATAGCTTATCTAACTCAGTCTGTAAAGATATAAGTGTATCTAGCACAGCGTTATTCTCATCTAGGTACGCACTCTTTCTATTCTGCATTTCTATTAGAATTCTTTTAGCTCTTTGAGGGGCTCGTGTCTAGCGGACTCTTCTAGGTTAGTAATCTTTGAGCGACAATATGGACAAACGAGGCTCATTAGTCGACCAGTAAGCATCGAGACTTCTTTATGTCTGCTTCTACTCTCCCATACAGTCAGTTGGTTTGTCTAGTTCTTTTCTTAGGAACAACTGTCTTTCAGATTTCTCTTTATATAGCTTAGGTGCTTCTTTATTGACTGGAGTATTCAGAATATTCTCATAGTCTGATAACTGCTTATCTATAGTTCAACTGTAGTAAAGCTCTAAGTACTCTTTGTTAGAGTATTATATTCAACTAAGACATTTTATAAAAAATCTTCTGAAAATGATACATTACTATCATAAGACTTTAACAGCTTCATCTGGGACTAAGCGTTCATTCTTATTTTTACTGTCATTATTAAGCAAAGCTAACTCTTGAGATAGAGCATTATATCTATCTTGCTTATCTCTTTCAGCAAGATACTTCTCTAGCGTAAGTGCTTCTATTATCTTTTCACTGTCTACTTTAACAGATTTTGAAAAAGACATTGGCTCTATAACAAGCTCTTTCTGTCTTTCTACTTTCTGCTCTTGTTCTTCTATAGGACTGTCTGTATGATAGATAGAGACTTTTTTGGTGGATCTTAGTTTCTTCTCTGAGATTTGTTAAAGCTTCTGTAATAGAGCATGGACTATCATCTTTTCAATGATAGGGTACTCTCTCTAGGTTGCTGATACGATTAGGTGCTTTGCTTCTGTTGGATAAAAGCTGATGAATAAAGAGCTTTTCATCAGAAGTTTTCATAGGGTTTCTTAAAAAGCTCTCTGGTGTACAACGTTTGGGTTTCAATCTAGAGTATACTCATTATCTGAGTTTAGAGGTCTGGAATATATATTACGAGATGGATGGCAGGAGTAAGTATTCTTCTTTCGATTTTGTATTCTCTGTCATTCTGCGATAAAAAGATTCTGCTTCATATTCTGTTTTAGGATTAACTCTTTAACATAGTTCTTTACTTTTTGGCAGGACCGGCAGAATAGCGGAGACAAAGCGTTAATTATAGTTGACTTGTGGCGTTGTGGACAGGATAACTGATAGGACTCTGTTGCAGGCTCAAAATCAGCTTCTTGTGTGAACGGATATTATATGGGGTGGACTGAGTATGAGTTTCATTTGACTTTTGCATGTATTTTGATTAGATGTAATGTAATCTGATAGCTGAATAGTTCTCATTAAAAGTATGGATTCAGCTTTGTCTTTATAAACTAACTCAAACGATAGTGGTTTTCAAAAGCAGGACAACATAAATGTCTAGAGGAATATAAGCTGTCTTTGAATATTTATCAAATACAACATCTTCTAGATTCACTATACTAGGCGTTGGGACTCATTATTAGGAATCATAGATGTAATGCTCAACAATGCTAGACTTGTATTAGCTGATATTATCATTGTTCAATGTATCAGGAAGATAATACTTATCTATAACAGATTTATTAACAATGCTAGTTAGCTGAGAGTTATCTTTGTTTAAATTATTAAATCTCTCTTTGAGACTCAGTTACTGATTGCTTCTGTCTAACATCATTAAGTAGACTTGTTAAACTGTCGATTGTGACATTTTTGCTAAACTCATCGACGTTTTACTTTCTTATTAGGAGAATATAGCTTATTAGGATGTGACCAGCTGGTTCTTTTCTTGCGTTATCTAAGAACAGCTTGTTCATATTCTTGTTCATCGGGACTGTCAGGCGTTATCAGTGAATTAACTGTTAATGCTATAAATGTTGGAAGATAACTGAGTGGCACAATTGGATATCAGAATATTCTTTAAAAGATTATTAGTAATCTTAGATTTGAAAATTGAATAAATTATCAAAGCTACGAATAAAGATAAAGTGGTGGTGAATGTATTTTTTTGGGCGTTATTTGTTCATGTGTTGTTTTTATGTTTATATATTTATTTTGGGTTAATAACTTTGACTAAAAATGATGTAGATTTGATTTTGAGGTGGCTCTAGTATTCTTTAATGAGCGATGTAATAAAAAGCTATTTATTGGAGTATAAAAATCAGTTTAGTCTGAGTTGGACAGAAAATCAATTTTTGATTGGAGCAATAGTGAAAAGTGTGAGCGATTCTAGGTGATAAAACTCACTTAAAATCGGACAGATGGGGCGTCGTTGAGGGTAACGAGTGACATTTTAAACAAAATATTGCGCGAGACGGATGGTTTTCAACGCGGACAGGGTTTTCGGAAAATGGGTGGGATGGAGGGTATGTAACTGTTATCTCTTTCTTCTATCTCTGGTAGTATACTCTGGTGGTTTCAAGTATACTAGGTTAATAGTTATCTATACTTTTATACATAGAAATAGTAAACTATGAGTGTGTGTAGGAGGCTGTCGCGACTCAGACTATACTATTTTCACAAATGATATTTTTTTAAAAACTTTTTGTATATATATGTGGAAATAAGTGGCATAATCTGCAATGGTAGAAATGTATTAAATAATTAGTAATATAATCAAGACTTTGTTTAATGGAATTTTTAATAAGCTCTAAACACGTTTAATCAAGAATAAGAAAAATATATCTTATACTGATTCAAGGGCGTTTCTAAAGTGTAGTGTAATAGGGATTTTTATGTTTTAAGAAAAAGTATACTAGGGCGGACGAGGATACTCTCTAAAAATAGGTTAAAAAGGCATATGAGCTGTGAGGCGTTTCAATCGTTTTTAGGAAAAATGATAAATATATCGGGATCTGGACAAAATCGTTGAGCAGTAGACCAGACAATTCGCAAAATAGCTAAAATATTACACTAATGACTTTTATCAAAACTAAAAAGCATCTTATATACTCTTTTCATTTTTATTGATAGATAATCTTAGTCTTTATATTTTAGTATTTTTATGCTTCTGAAATAAGGAAATATTTTAATTTAAAAATGCTGTGGATTCGATTTTTGGGATGGTTTTCAGAAAAAAATGATGAGTTTGTGGGACACTAGAAAAAACGGAGTTTTAGGCTCAAACAATACTGTAAGACTAGGGGGCTATTTTGCGTTGGGACGGTTTTTAGATTTTTCATTTTTATTAATTTGAGTAGAGCTTTTATCATACATAGCTCTAGGAAGCGGTTCAGGTTTCTAATCGTTTTTAATCTTTGTCTTGATATATTTGTCGTTTATCATATAAAACACGCTTAAAACAAAAATAAAGGGACTCTAAGGTTGCTTAGAAGCTTTCTTTTAATTAATGTAACATTATAGACAATTATTAAGGCTATAAGTAAGAGTACTGAATAATGAGACCATGCGTTCTCTACTACTTTAGCGTATAGATTGAAATAAGGGAAAGGTTGCACTTCATCTATGTTCATAGAAGATAGTGTTGAGTTAATCGGACTAAGTCTTTTACATTTACAACATCGTTCATAGACTTAACAGAGTTGCTATTGCTATTGATGGTAAGGACAGTAGTGGGGAACTATTTTCAAAATATTCTTAATAAGCGCTTTTAGTCTACGCTTTGAGATCGTTAAAGTTTCTGTTTAAAAATCTTCATTTATCTGGGTTGTGATAACTTATCTGTAAAGTTCTCTAAAATATACGTAAAGGTTTCAACATCATCTAGCTCATAGGCTGTTTCTAGTATTGCAACAGATAACTTATGCGACAGTTTTTCATTAGTGGTTTCTTAACAGGTTGGCAAAAGACTTGTCGGACTTGGACCTCGAGACTATCGTTTCGGTTTAGACTAGTCATAGACTTTGCGTTGGTTTGTTAAATGTTCTTTTTAGTGAGACTATTATAGTCTGCTTCGCTATATTCAGTCATTACTCTAATATCTTCTTCTGTAAGATTGTTGGCGTTCTCGGGCTTTAGCTATCCTTTACTACGCTCTCTTTGGAACTTAGCTAGTTCTGAGTTCATTATTAGGCAAATCATAGAGGACTCTTCTTGGTACATTAGCAAGATGAACAGAATGGAACATTACTCTTTTCATCGTATTTTGCACATTGCTCTCATTGGTGCTCTTGAATCTGAACATCTCTATCGAGATCATAAGGAATAAATATCTCAATAGTCTTTAGATGAGATTTAAGCGCGACTAGCATAGTTCGTGTAAAACATTAGAGGCTTCACTGAGGAACGACAGTTAAAAATCTGAGAGGTCTCTGGTATACATTTGCTCTACTTCTAAAGTCAACATTTTTCTAGTTCATTAGCTGAGGTGTTCTTCTAATGTGATTCTCTATAAACTGAGGAGAAATAGTGTATAGGATAATTGTGTTCGGTTTATCTCGCGTCAATAGAGGAGACCAGGCGGACACCCAAGCAAGCTTTTATCTTATTCAAAACTAAGTTATCATCACAGGTTACTAATAGAGTATTGACTGGACTCAGGGTATCTGTAAATGCTGTATCTCAGTCTTGGGTATCTTAGGAATAAAGTTAGTAGGAACTAAAAGGCTTAGATACATCTAGCTTATGACTATCAGGTGAGATATGATGTCGTCATAATTAACTCTGTAAGGTCACGCTCAATAATCTTCTTATTGCACTTTATATAAGCTTCTACATCTGAGATGGACTGAAGTTTGCCCAGACTGTCGGGATGGTCGTGGATAACTGCTTCTATTCTAAAGAATACAGGGCTGCTCATTAAATACTTTTACAAAGCTCTTTATCGTTTCTTAGCTCCGTCATTAAACATCGGGACTAATAAAAAGGCTGGCAGGATCTAAGTTATCTAAAAATACTGCTCTTAAGTCTTTAATAAACTCTGAATCAGTTTGAATAGTGCATTGATTGAGTATGGGACAGTAATCTTTTCATTATCTAGAAAGTAATCATCGATCTAAAAACAAACAAGTTGTTTGTTAAAGAGGTCTCGAATCTTTCTCTTTGGCTTTTTATGTCTTATTGTGATTTTAACAAGCACTTTTTCATTTAATCTGACTTCAATTAAGAGTGCAACTCGGTCTCTCTCAATTTCTTTCTTATTTTTCGCGACAAGGAGGCTAATCTTCTATAAGTTCTCACTTATATTATACTCTTCTAGGGTGTGGACCAGAAAAAGGATTATCTGAAAGGTTTGTTCTTCATCACAACTATTTCATCTTTATTAAGTAAACTGAATAATCTGTCTGGACTCTTGCTTATCTGCTAAATCATAATCGATCTAAAGGTTATCTTTGATAGTTTCTGACAAGAGTATTGTGGACATATCATCAGTAATCTCATAGTCGAATGACATAGACGTTTCAATGTTTAGTATGTGATTATTTCTGAAGGATTAATCTTCAGCGAGTTTTACTCTTTCAAGTATGATTATATCACAACTTAAGTCTTTGTCTTTGTATTCTCTTAGTAGTCTGCACACTTCATTGTGGTGGATCATAGGGAATGAGTTTCGACAGGTGGACTCAGTTTGGAGCATTTTTTTCTTATGGTTGGCGTGTCATTGACTTTGGGAGACTTTTGTCGGGTCGTACTTTTCTCTGCAAAATCTAATGAACGCTAGTATGGCGTCAGCGGTGGCGTCTTGAGGATAATAAGATATACAGTTCAGTTTATAGAAGCTATGCACTACACTATAAGCGACTTTTCGTTAGCTATAAATAATTTATTAATAGCTTCATCAGACTTTTCTCTCAGAGCTTTATCATCAGGATTTTCTCTAGACTTAGCTATTGGACTTTGTTCAAGTTCTTCTTCTAGCGTTAGAAAATTGGCGCTTTTTCTTTTCTCGTTAAATAAGGGACTGTTCTCTTTTTTTATTTTTGTTATAATTATTCATATACATTATAACACAAATTAGAAGTAGGAGTCAGACATCTTATTCAGCAAATACTAAATAAGTTTTCATCATCGTAAACTGAATCTATTTTTATTTAAAAGTAGTTCTCTCTAGTATAGGCTTGTCATATTTTGATGATAGCTTGTTTCTAAGCACTAATTTCATCGAGATTTTAGTGTATTAAGTTTTCTCTTTTCGTCTAGCTTCTTATAGGTTTGCTTCTAGTTCAGTATTAGTCTTTCTAAGCTCATTGAGACTATTATATAAGCTGGTTTCTTTCTTAAGAGGCTCATCAATAGGGACGAAAAGCAACTCTAGTTTTACAGGACCAAAGCTTTGATGGCGTCATATCATTTACGGAATCAAAGGTTACTGATAGAGCTGGCACAGTTTAGATCAAAGGTTACTATATCGTATTTTAGCTCATTAGCACTATCTTTAACTATTACTTCTTTGGACTTTAGGGCATTAGGGTGGGCCAACTACAGGGTCGTGTATAGGTCGTATTGTAAGAGGCTCTAGTAGCTCTATATTAGATTCTATATTATTATCTTGAGCATACTGTGATTCTTCTTGGGACTCAGTAGTTGCAAGATAGAAAAAGTCTACTCTCTAGCTTATCAGCTAGATCTTTCTCTTGGAGATTCTCAGCTTTGACTAGTTGATGGTACTCATCTTCATGCGTTTCTATAATCTGATTTTTCTAGTATTACTTCTAGTTCAGATGTTTTCATATACTTAATAGCGTGGTCGTCAATCAGGTTACATTCTCTAGAAAGTCTACATCGGACAGTGCTTCTACATAGCTAGATAATCTCATATTGTCGTATAAAGGACAGTGTTGACTCTCTCAAAGTAATCATCTAAGTAGAGCAGGACTCTAAGCTGTTAAAGTGTAGTACTCTAGGGTGAGCTTTACAACTGCATTTCTCAGCTTTACATTCTCTAAGTGGACGCTAATATGATATGAATCGCATTATTTGGACTCTATTTTACTAAAAATCATCAAAATCATACTTGGGACTCTTTGGTGAATATTCTGATTTTTGTGTTATCGTCTAACACTTTATCAGAGGCTCTATGGTGACGATAATACTATTGATGTTATCTCTACGCTCAGTTACTCTTTAGAGATCTTCAAAGCGTAGAGTTATCTCTTTAAAAGTCGGGACATGTTGGGCGTTTGTCTCTCGGTCTAGCACTTTATCGCGGACAGCGCTGGTGATCTTATCTAATGCTCTAGATAAATCTTGGGGACATCTCATTGTTTAGTATCTTTGGACAAACATAAAGTATGCATTTCTAGTATCATCTTGGATCAAGACAATAGCGAATGAATCTTTGATCTGTATTTAGAGTCAAAGTATGATTTATCGTTAAACTCACTAACAGGCAATACAAATCTGTTCTTCGGTTCTAGTATATCTTCATTAATCAAGACTTGTATTTCATTCTGTTGCTAGTTTGTTTACTTATGTATGCTTGGACTATGCTTCTGAGTCAAAGTGCATTTTCTAGGACAAGCTCTGAATATGACACATCTACACGGTTGGTTCTTATCTATGGATCTGGTCTATTTCATGGACTGCTATGTATATTCTATCTGTAGATATAATTGTCATTTCGACCCTACAGTTAGAGCTAATGCACTCTATATAAAGCGTGTTCTGGTCTAGGTTGGGGACTGTTTTCAGGGATTAGTGACCTCAGGCAATACTAATACTCTTGCTACATCTTCATTAAGGACAATAGTGAATTAAAGGCAACAAATCTATCACTAGTACTAATACTCTTTTATAAGTGAATAAAACTTCGTAGAATGATCTAGCTTGATTTACATCTGCAACAATAGTGTATTTCTTATTATCTATTTTAACTGTGAAACACTCAGACTATATATATAAGAACGACAACAGTAGTACTAAAAAGAAAATAATTACTCTAATGGGAGGAGCTAATCTTCTTCTAACGCTGCGTAGGACACTATAGTCTGATGTATGAGACACTAGAATCTGCTTTTATGAGACATTCTTTATGAACCAGAATAATTGTGGGAGCAGATATAGCTAATAGTGATAATACAGCAAAGAGGTGCATAGATGAAAGGATGCTTCTTAATGTCTTTAGGGTATCTGCTGGCTTGGACTTTACTAAGTCTTATCTTTCTCTATATAGTAAGGGGATGGTCATACGCTTTTCGTATTTGCTCAAAAATCATAGGCTATATTCTCAGCTAGTTCTTTAGTAATCTCAAGTTTGAACTCGACATTTTCATCGTATACTTTCAGTAGGGAGGACGTCTAGCTCTCTTATTACTCTGAATCTAGTTGAGCTCATCTTCAGTTAAGTTGTCTACTGATGGTTTCCTGGACACTGTTTTTGATTTGTTGAAACTATCGTATCATCTATATTGGTTACATAATTGACAGATTTTTCAGTTTAGTATTAATATTAGTTGATTTTATCAGTGACTCTGAATTAGTGGTGAACATTACATCTTTAATTTTTACTCTTGATTCGTATTCTTGGAGTTGCATCTTACTTCGTATTTTGGAGTTGATTGTAACATCGTAAGTTACATAGAGATCTCTGGCATACTTAGACTGGGTCTTTTTGCTGATTCAAGTTTACTGAAAAATTAAATCTTTTTGAGTATTGTTTATTTTCGTTGGGATTCAAAAATAGAGTTATCACAATCATGGACTGAAGCTATATCTTCATCTAGGTCTGCTAAAGCTATATAACACGCAGTGGTTTCTTACTAATATTTGTCTGAGGTAGACTACTATATAAAGCAATATATGATACTCATTTCTTCACTGTTGTTTCTAAATCAGTAGCGTTCTCTAGAAGCTGTATGCTTTGACGTGGGACGGGACAGAGTTAGAGCTGATTGTAGATATAAGTTAATGATACAACTATAATGTAACAAAGTTGCTATTGCTATTGTTATTATCTTTTTAGTTCTTGAATTTAAAAGTCTCTTTCTTGTTTTTAGTATGGGTTGCTTTGTCTAGATAAAGGTTTAGGGTCTCGACCAGCGTTCTTATGTACTTCAAAATATAAGTGAACTTGACATATTTTGTTAGTTTGATCAGGTAGGACCGACTTATCATCTCGAGGACCTCTAACATAAATCTGTGCAAAGGTGACAATACATAGTGCGTGTAGAACTTGGCATCAATCGTGTTCTATCTTGGCTTGATATTGAAACATGCTTGACGGTTTATGTCTTGCTAGAATATGGGGTTCAGTTTTCAGTAGGGTCAACTCTGGGATACATTGATGTATAAAGACTCAGCGAAATATGGTCTCAGGACTGGACGGAATGGGAATGCTGTAACTTTCTTTGTCTGCTTTTCGTATTTCTTTGATGAGTGTTTTAGCTTTATCTATATAAGGTTTCAAAGTGCTTGCTGTAAAAGGGTCAGGGATGATACTGTTCTCGCTCTGTTAAATTGCTCTGTTAAGTCTGCTTCTGCTATCATAGTGCGATAAGTCTGAATTCAAGTCGCTGTAGTTGGAACTGCATTGATGAATCTGGCTCTTTATTATAGTCTTTTGCTAAGTATACTAAATTGGGTGAGAAGTATCTTGAGAAACAAGTGTCAAGCAGCGAGACCGGGACTGATCTCGTTTCTTTAATTTGAGTGCTAAACAACATATCACAATTAGTTATAGGCTGGCGTTTACTTAAGACAGCTATAAGATTCTTTATAGACAATTAACTGAGTAGTAATATGAGGACATCAGGGTTTTGGCGCTGACAGTGTAATCATAATTACTTTTTCTATAGACTTTTAGCGACTGTATAGCTGGGGTGTACTAGAGTCTGGGTGTTTAAACTCTTGTGGATTAAGTTTTGACTAATGCTGGTTTATAGTATTGCAACAGAGGACTATGATTGGGACTATGAGATATGAAAAACAATAATATCTGAATTATAGTGTATTACACGGCTTTAGGACAGCTGGTTTTTAGTTAGCTTTGTGCGTTCTTAACTGCTGTGCTAACTTTTGTATCGTACTATTTGCTAGCTTAGTGCTTAACGCTTTATTATACGGACTAACTCATTGGGACGTCTTCTTATAGTTTGAATATCAGAAGTAAAAACAAGTTTGGAGACACTAATTAAAGCGACGACGTTGGTCTGTTGTTTACGACAACTATATTAATCTCTTTCTTAGCTATTTCATTTATGCGAAAATGTCGTCTAGGTCATCTGAATCACTTGAATAGGTCAGTCATCATCGTGAAAGACATCTTCAACACTTCGTTGGACTACCTAGGTGTCTTAGGTGCAGGTGCTGCGACTGTGGAACTCTGCTGTCTGCTGAGTGAGTCTTAGCTGGACTTTTGTCTACAATAGGTTTGCTATTACTCACTCACATGCGCATGCAATCTGCAAGTATTCTCTCTACTACTGATTCAGGATACTCTAGCATTGCTCTCATAAGCTGGCATTTTTCTAGGTTAGCTGGACAGAGACAAACATAGGAGTCTGGAATATTTGACGGGACTCATGGTTGCATTTCGGGATAAGTTCTGGTATGCTGGACAGGACCAGCCACTGGAGTTTCTCTTCTACTCTCTCAGTGATTCTGAGCTAGATTAAAAAAGCATAGCTATTGGAGACAGCTGATGTCTTTACTTCAATTTCTCCCTAACATGGGTGCTTTAGTGTGGTATAACTCATATTAATTGCATTCTCTTTCTTATTAATAAGGGTTGGTTTTATTTCTATATATCTATTGGGTTATTTTAACTTTTCGTTAATAAAATCTGATTTTATTTTTCAAGTTTTTCTTTATGAACTTTTTGCTTGTACCAATCTCAGGTATATCTATATCTTTGATTACTGTTCTGGCTAAAGTTTGTAACATTGAGGACCTCTAGTCTTTCGACAGTTCGCTGGTCTTTTCTAGATTCTTGACGACAACTTCAATACATCTTCTGAAAGCTTTGTCTGGGTCTAGACTATCTTTCAATGCTTCAACTAGTTCGTCTGTTAATGCTTGAACATTATTCTCTGCTTCCTCTGCTGTACATGGACTTAGACGCACTCTATGTGGCAATTAATTTATGACTCTTAGAGCTTCTTCGGATGCTCCGGGCTCATGCGGACCGGTTGCTTCTGTAGGAGTTGTAGCTGTTGATATATTTTCTTCAACATTGTCTAATACAGAGTTGATAAGCGATTAGATACAGTGGGTCTTGCATTGTTGATGGCGACGCTAATCTAGCTTGCTCTCTTTCTACAGACGTTTCTACACTATCATTAACAGTTGATGTCTGCTTATCAAGTGTATCAAGTACTTCTGAACGGAATGGGAACTCTTATCATCAAATGTGGTCTCAAAGAGCTTTAGTGTGACGGATAGTTGCTGAGTTCTGAGACATTTGCAAGGACTAAGGACTCTGCGCATGACTGGACAGACATTTAAGTGAACTCTGTATCTCTGAGCTTTCTCAGAGCGGTCGTGATTCTTATCATCTCTTTGCGATGCACGGGTTGGACAGGTGCTGGAGACCTGCTTGTCGAGATATCTACGAACTCGGCTTTGTTGGTCTTAGCAGGGTTTTCAGAGATGCAGATATAAAGTTTTCACTTCTTTTCTATAAACTGAAAGCGAGTAGCTAGAACTATTGATAATACAAGCGTTGTGAAAGCACGGTATTAGTGAAGGCTGCTTGATAAACAGCTAACATAATTATCGTGTGGTGGTTCTATAGCAAAGTGTTCATTATGATGACAATCACGGTTTTCTGGGACGACAGGAATATCTTTGGATCGGTGGATGTATAGCAAATAGTAGAAATGACACAGCTGGCGTCAATAAGCTCGCAATGAATGAGTATCTAGGGCGCTATTGCAATAGGGATAAAGCTAATAGCAGATTACTGTGAAGCTATTATCTGAGAGGACAATAGGTCTCTGCTATCGTTTCATAGCTGTGTGTTACATCGTTATCATCGGGCTGGTTGCAGCAATGCGTTGCATCAGTAGTTGCGGACATGGGCGTAGCTATGTTACAAATCTGTACTGTTTTTCAGTCTTTATTACTTCGTTTATATCTTCATCTTGGACTTTTGTTGCTAAGTTTGTCAAAAGCTAGTCTGAGGAAGATGTTGAATACTCATTCACAAAAAGTCGTCTGGATTGTCTACTTTATATACTGTACGATGATTGGAGGTTCTTTTGAAGGATTCAAGTATTGAACTGACTGTTGATGGTTATCTACTGTGCACATTCTCTTGAGCATTGGACATCTGTGATTTACTATTAGTACTGCTCTGGTTGTTGTGTATGATGTACACGCCTTGGTCGTCCCGGGATCTGCGCAGATCACTATCTGATACGATAAGAGCAATGGTACATTCAGTAAGCGGACAGAGTTGGTGATTGAACAAGGTGCTCTAGCGACTATGAGGTCTGTACATTGTTATGAACAATGAAAGCAAATAGTATACAACAGGATGTTCTGTATTCGTGTTTGTATAAGATTTGTAGATTAAGGTGTTGCTGTTGTCAAAAATGCAAGTGTAGTTGAGAGATAAACGCATTTTGCTGATTGGAACAATGAAATGACACGCGCTTTGCTGGACGAACGAGCAGAGACAGTATTGCATCAAAGCGAACTTAGTACTATTCTCATCACAAATGATAGTAGATCAAGAACTTAACTAATTTCTTATGGGAGAACCCTACTGATTCAGTTATAGAAGCTGAGAACTCATATAGCCTTTTTGCATTGTGGAACAAGTTTGAGTTAAAAAGCTCTTTTGGATGTTTCTTCTAGGTTCGTGACCAGCTTTCTTTGTTAGCTTGACTTTGCTAGATACTGCGTTATTCTCACTTCTAACAGGACACTGTTAGGATATGACATTCTGTGGGACGTTCTAAATAGTATACTAAATTCTTGGGGTGGACTAAGACTGGGTCTAGTACAGATTAATCTGAGCTTTTGAACTCGACAGCACATCATCACACGCTCACTTGAGTACTAGACAGAGAAGAACATGACCTAGTAAGGCTACTAAGCTATATAGTATTGTCTTCAGTTGTTGTTCTTGCCTGTCTTGTTAATCTAAATCATCATCATCAGAGCTGGCTGCTGTTGGAGCTCTTATGTGTGATCTCGTTTAAAGGTTATCAACAATAGATATCTGTCTCTACATAATGTTTAGCTCAACAGTGTACCTGACTCTTAAAAAGTCATTTAGTTTAGGTATCGTGACGTTACAGATGTATATACTCGAGGGCTTACTGTCTTGTCAATCTCATTCTGGGGTGCGACAATTTATCGCAATTACTGAAAAGTGACTCTCTAGTATTCGACGTCTCTCATGTTCTTGGACAGCTGAGCTAGATTTCAAACTGATCTTGACCTTCTGTTTGAGGACACGCAAGATGGTATACATTCTTAACATACATTGCTTTACTAGAGTCTCTATAAATACTAGCTGATATCTTATTAAAGATGAAGTTTCCTGTACAACTGCATTGGACTGTCAGTTTTAACTCTACTTCTCATTATCTTTTACTCCTATGTACAAGCTTCACTTTTGCGAGTCATTCTTGCTCTATTTTGGAACTTAGCTAATGCTAGGGACCAAAGCTCATATTCAATCTCTAATAAACTCTTTTGGTTCTATTTTAGTTGTTTGGTTTTCAATCTGTGAGATAGTGTTACAGCTTGATTAGATACAATTCATTGTACTGAACATTCTGGCAGGTACACTGGGCACAAACTACACTCACTAAAGGGATCTGTTGGTGTTTTGCAATCTTATTAGCGTCTGATTTAAGATGAGGACAATTCTTGCCTGTTTGGAACATTAGCTATGATGTATCTATTGTTAAAAGTGGGCTAGATCAATTACAGTAAATAAAACAGCTATCAAAAGGAGCATTATAAAATCATAGATATAGATGTTAGCGTCGAACTCTATCGTTTTTGCTTTTATTCAATCTTAGTGACTCGCTCTTTCTGGACATAGCGTGCTAGTTGCTCTTCAAAGTGCTTTAATGTCTTTTATGTATCTTGCAGATTAGGGACCTCATTCACTGTGGGAGCTCGACCATTTTCTGTACACATCTGAGTATACTAACATAGATCTCTTTCTTGCATTAGCTGATAAATGCTTATCTGCGAGATGAGTTAGGTTCATAGTCAAATCTAGCAAATCTAACATAGTCTGCTAGTGTGGTGATGAGTCTAGCAGACAATCTAATTAAGTTGAGCTTCATTGGAATGTTGTTCAAGACGATAGTCTGTATTTTCTCTTAGGCTGAGCTTTCTTTAATTCAGCTAGCTTGGCTCAATATCTCTTAGCTTGTTATTGTAGATTACTTCGCTTTCTGTATCAAGCGTCATCTAACTCAAAAATATTGTCTAATAGCTTTAGGTATCTAGTATATTTCTTTCTTAGCTCTCTTTCGTCATAATCTTTTGAGCTTAATCTTTTAGCGGATCTAATTGCTAGTTCGACGGTTTTGTCAATCTGAATCAATGATTTATTTCTTATATAAGATGATACAATGAGACCACAGGCTTGTCTCTGTATATCTCTTAGATCTCTCTGTATAAACTGTTTTTTCGATCTCTAAAATAGATTGCACGTGACTGTTGGTCTATATACGACTGCTTTTGAACGAGCTATATTCTATTCTTACAATGAACCGATAAGCGGTAATTGATTAGATACAATCTCGTTTAAATCTGTTCTTTGCGTAGGGACAAAGTATCTATATCGTTTTTGTATCTTCTTCATGCTTATGCTACTGAGACAAGGCTTTCTCTAAAAAGTAGTCTTGGCATCTGTAACTGACAGTTTATATTTATATATACATTCCATAGAGACTGCATAATCACAATGAGCTGACTTATTGGGAGGCAGCTCAGAGGCGTCTTTGTGCGCCGGTACTCATTCTGTTTTGAAGATGTAGTTATCCTCACATCACTATCATTAACATACTGGAGCACTTTGTTGAGGGTGCTGTCTGGCGAGCTTATTCACTAATGCAAGTGGAATTATATGGTCTACATCTAGATAGGACTTGTCATATTGGTGCAGACTATGGGTCTGTGCGTTTTGCTGACTCAATCAGACAAACGTTCTCATAAGTAGACTTGTTGGAATCTAAAAATGTAATAGTTGAGTTTATCTGACTGCTGATACAAAGTTTCTTCTCTGAGTGACATTTTCTATTCTTGTTACAGGGTGGTCTGCTCTAGAATAGCTATACTCTCTATGTGGCTACTACATTAGCTTTTCTAATTGGACAAAGATTCTTCTTTAGTTAAGCTTAGTTACAGTAAGACTTTTTGAGCTTGTGTCAATATTGTTATCTCTCTTAAGGAAAGAATAGTTTCTTCATTATTAGGTCTATCAGGAAGCTTAAATACTCTCTGTAACTCTGAGTGTAGTGGTTCTCTTTAGAAAACTGAGAATTTACTGTTCAGGTTTCAGGTGGTTTTCTCTTAGATTAAATGAACACTGTAGGTCTCGAGCTTGAGTAGACTCTCTAACACAAGCGTCAATTCTTTGAGTTTTACTCTGAAATAAGCAAAAGAACTGAGCAGGAGTTTTATCATATTCACTTTTAAAGCTACAACTAAAAGGCTGCAGCAATTATAGAGATGAATTAGGTCACTATTGGACAATATACTGTTTTTTAGCTCATCACACGGATGACAGATGTTCTGTTTGATTGCTTTAGGGGTGCGTGGGTCGGTTTCTTTGGACAGTAAAGGGCTAGATTAGTTGTCTGAGAAAAATCTTTTTACATATAGCTTGGAGTACAAGTAGTTCAGACTCAGTAAGTTAAGTTGAATTGGATCTGAGTTAAAATAAACTCATCTTCTGAATATTTTGTCTTTACTTCTTCTATGACTGCTCTTAAATCATCTAGTCATTAGATTCTATTGTAACTCTATAACGCTCATTCTCTAAGTCTTGCTCTAAGATAGCTTGGTCGTTGTGTTTCTTAGTGGGCCCAGGAGTTTCTGGACGAGTCTCTTAAGTTCTCTATTTCATCATCTGTATCAAGTTTCTTCTAAAAGCTTCTTTTTCGACTCTGTAGGTATCAATGAAAATCTAGCGTTTACAGTGAAAATGAATTATAGGGTTGCTCAAGAAAGGAGATATAGCACTAGGGAACATCAAGTCTTTAGGGAACTTAGAAAAGCTTAGTGTTGCTCTATGAGACCTGGTTCAATGGTGCATTTTGCTTGATTTTTATATCTAGGATATTCTTCAATCTCTGTGCTGTTTCTAAAAACTATATCTGATAGACTCTCTGTTCTCATAGTCTGTTTCTAAGAAAAGGAACAGGCGCCAGCTGGATATAGTCGTCTTTTGCAAGTCAATAGCAGCTCAGATGACGTGGACGGACAGGCGACAGAAGATGGTATATATATGAACAATTCAGATTCTTTGAGCATTTTGGATCATTTGCGTCAATATCTACTTCGTTAAACTTGAATAAGTCTGTTAGAGCGTTCTTTAGCAATAAGAAAAAGAGTGTGAGGGGTGGAAACTCAAAGGCTTATATTATTAAAAGTTAGGTGCTCTTCTTCTTCAATCTGAGGTTCAAGTATGTAACTCTCTTTTCGCGGGACTGCTAAATATAAATCTCTGTGATTATTGATAAAATCTTGAAAAAGCTGATGATTAATAGCTCTGTTATTATAGTTAATAGACTATTATGTCGTCTTGGACGGGGACGGTTGAAGGCTGATTATTAATCAATAAATGACAATCTACTCTTTGACAGAGCTTTGACATAGTGGATATCTATAGCTGACATAGTTGACTGTGCACTCTAGAATCTGTTGATAAGAATGTAAAAAGCTTATCTGCTAATGTAGTAAGTTCATGCTTTGACTGTAACAATCATATTTTCTATGACTGCTAGCTGTGGTATCTCAAACTCTTTCTTATCGAGTTTATTATCTTTTTAGTCATTCTAATAGCTGTCAAATGTTTTACTAAAGTCAATATCAATTACTGTATATGTACAGATTATATATAAAAATAGTGGTTGCTGGGTACATATCATTATCTTTCATTTGGAGAACTTAACTCTTGGTTTGAGCAACACTAACAGTCTTTGTGTATTGTTCGTATATGTTTTGAATCTTTTAAGCTTGCTGTCAGCAATCATTCTTTGAAAGTCAGGCACATATACTAACTGAGTTTTGTCTGTTACAGTATTCACTAGCTTCTTTCATTGTTAGTCTGCTCTTTGACTACTAGGCTTTTGCTCTATCAACAGTTTCTTGGAAACTCTCAGTTCTTCAAAAGCTTTGATAGTTTGCTCCAGAGCTACTGGATCATCGAACTCTGCAAATCTAAATCGAAAGTTTTAGAATCGTAAGTATTCAGTTTATTCTTAAATCTCTGAATGGTGCTGTTTCTTCATCAAGATTACTTGTGTATACTCAGAGTAACGAGGATTTAAAGTAATCATCATAGGTGCGTCTTTAGAGCTTCAATATCCGACTGACTTTTTCTTTCGGAGACTTCAACTGTTGTAATCTGGCGTCGTCTCAGTATCCTAAAAGACTTTACATCAACAGCTTGCAGTTGTTTGTAAATATCTGCTAGTTTTCTTGGAGTGCGTGTCTGTTTCAGATTGTACTTAAAGTTCTGTGGTTGTAGTATAGCTTTTTCTGTGGATAGTAGGCACTTAACACTATGGACATTAACTGCTGGCGACTCTTTGTTGTCTGAATCGTCTGTAACTGTTGATTCAAATCATCGTTTTACGGCTGATTTGACATCTTTGAAATAGTGGACAATGAACAAGGCAGGCTTTTTACCTACTATACTCTTGGGGCATCTATGGTGCCCCATTACTTCTCTGTTGAGTCATTCTCTGCCCGTGAACGTCAGGTGAACTATTCTTGACTTTGAACAAGACTTCTATGTTAGCTTGTGGTCCTTTGCATACAGGACTTTTCTTTTCTATTTCTTCATTTGAAAAAGCTGTTTTTGCTAATTCTATATCTGTCATTATAGTTGAATCAACATCGTTTGATTATCGTTTACTTGTTTCTCCTGTTGTTGGTGGACTTTGCTTGTGTGCTGATTCTTGCAACTTATCATAGTTTTTCTGCACATATTGTAGGCAATCTTCAAGATTGTCATATATCAGCTCAGAAACTCATCTATCATAGTGCTATCGTATGTAGTACAATAATCTCTTGAGAACATCACTGGGGTGGTCTAATGGTTCATGGTTAAGTGGACAGTTTAATGTCTTCTGATTCTTGATTATTAGTTATCATCTTTCTTTAAATGCTCTGAATATTCTCTCGCTAAGTAGGACATATGTAGCTCATCTTTACGAGTATACTAAGTCTTGTTCTTGAAAAAGTAAATCTAGGATACAAACTGCACACTCCTCTGAGAGCAAGTTATAATCAATAATATGAGGCATACGATCTTTTGGCTGCTCTTTTCATAGTAGAAACTAGTATACTAAAATTTGAAAGCATGCTATTAACTCGTGGAATACTGTAGGTTTAGCTGTATGTATGCATAAAGGAATCTTCAGCTCACTATTTAAAGCTGAATCTGTCTGGGCAATCAACGGACAAATAAGGCTCTCTTGAACGGTAGCTATAGTTGCATCTCTGTTTTCAATAGCTTTGTCTTTTATCGTGTATATATTAAAATCAACTTTCTTATAGTCTTTTTGTAAATCTGGTGTCTTTAGACAGGACAATTTATGGATTTTGATCTATCAGATCTTTCTTTAATTACATTCTGTTCTAAATCTTCTAATTTGTCTAATGAATCGAACTAAGCAATGGTTCTTTCGACAATCTATCATAGTGTACAAATCAAGCTTTAGATAATAGGAATAGTGTACTTACAAAGTTGCTAGCTCTTTTCTTGTTCTGTCATTAAACAATGAGTAGTATGAGAGTACTTTAGGCTTTCAGTTTTCTCGGACCCATCATATAAGTCATAATAAGATGTGTATATATCTGGACTCTGTGTTTTTATATAGGTTGCTTAGATTTAAACAATACATTTGTGTACATATCATTTCATTCTTAGAGGGCATTGAGAGCGACTGTCATCGATTTTCTGCTAGCAGCAAATCTCTTTAAATCTATTCCAAAAGCTTAAAGAGTACATCGTAACTGCCTATTCTTTTTCTTGGAGGAGGGTTTGTAGTCAGAGGCATCCAGGTCATTTTCTTTTATCAAGTCTGATACATCAAAATCATCTGAGTATAAAGTATCTCTAAACACTGTTTACAGATAGACTATTTCCTAGATAGTTAAATGAGGCTTGTGTCTTTAAAAGCTAATGGATTAGAAGTAGTTCATCTGCACTTCAGGTCTCACATGCGTAAGCATGAGGCTTCTTTTTGAATCAGTAATTACTACCCGGGATTTCGTTTGGTCACTCGCTCCAGACTCTGTAGCTATCTTGCTCTTCTGGATATATCATTTAAGTACTGCTGCAGGTAACTCAATGTTCTCTACGTTTCGTCTTTGGCTTTCTCTCATTTCTTCTCTCTCTAGTGATTGCTGGACCCCAAACTCTGCGTGGACTCAATCTGGAGCCCCTGCTGGGTTGTCACCGGCTCTGAAGACAGATGTGGCAATACGCTTTACATAGCTTACGCATATAATCATAGACTTGTCTGGCGGAAGGCAGTAATACGGACATCTCTCAGTAGAGGCTTTGCTCTAACATGGGCTGTCTTTTTCCTTAAAGTCTAATGTTTTCTGTCAAATCTTATCAGGAGACTAACATATCTAACTCTTGATAAAAGGCTTAGCTGGATATCTTCAGGATTCTCTGTTGCTTTGAACACACAGAGTGTAGTTCTCTATTAGCTCACTTGCTCATTGATAGTATCTGAATATATCTGGGCTGGACAGAGCAATGACGTTTTCAATGGGCAATTTTCAGGAGGCTTGCATTACAGCAGCGGGCTCGGGCCTGCTTAGTTATATGAAAAAGCTTAGCTGTTTTGAGTCATTATATCGAACTCTTTGGTTAAATCTAATCGAGAATATCACTACTTGTGTTATTATAATACAGAGATATAGCTGAAGCTTTGGATTGGAGATAGACGATTTTTGTAGTAAACTTGATATATTTATCGTTTATAAAGTAAAGTCGCTTAGGTGACTGAACGGAGTATATGCTGTTTTATAAAGTAAAATAGTTTAGCGTAGCTGATGTTAATAATTCGTAATCATCTTCTGACATTTCTAAGCGTAATCATTTTCTGATTCTTTTTCTTTATTCTCTTTATATATATGGAAATTTTCATTGGACCGAATATTTACAGGGAGATTATGTTGCTCTATATACTCATCTGAGAGGCCATCTGCAAAGAGGTGGACGTGCACTAAGGCGGACTACTATGTATCTACAGGGACATATTCGTTGTGGTTTAGATGGCACAGTTGGCGACAAAGTTGCTATTGGATAACGCGACGAAAGTTGAGGTAGCGGATGGGTTTCGCTTGGTTTCATGGGAGACGTTCTGTCTAATCTGCATAGGAATAACATCTGATGAAGGTCTACTGAGCCGAGCATACTACGTGGACTTGGAGCGCACAGCTGGTCTTGCTAATGATTCTAGCGTTTCGACATGACAGGAACTCAACTCTCTTGTGTCTGCTTCTGACTTGGACTGAGGCTAATGCTCAGTACGTCTCGTCAACATATCATATTAGCTGAGACGTTCTTCTGGAGGCATATCGGGTGATCGTTGGTTTCATTTCTTCAAAGCGTCCTGACTGTTTGAGCATGATAGCAAGCAGGCTGGAATAAGTGTCACCAACAGGTGCTTTGTGCCCACGATACATAGCTCAACTCCCGCTATCCTTATCTGATGATTAAGACTTCTCGGGACCAGTAGACGCTGTAGTTATGTTTCACTGAACTGCTGATTTGGAGACCAGCAACAGGTGTATGAGGCGAGCGTGCGTGGGTGCCATCGGAACCTTATGTGACTTTTTCTTTAGTAATGGCGAATGTGGCGTCAGAAACTACTAGTCTCTGTGCTTCTTGGTCAGGATCTCTGATCTGGAGATGGCTGCGACGACACATCATTATAGCAGTATCTCTCAGCGTTTCTTGAGATTAGGTAGTACACAATCTTAGATAAAGCTATTTGATTAGTAGTCTGAGACCTCTGCTCTCGTCTGCCCAGCGTCTCGCAAAAGTTTAAGAAGGACGAGGATACAGGTCATAGACGATCTTATCTTAGCCAAAGTATCTTTGTAGACTGTCATAAGAATTGGGAAGTAACTTTAAGGCTGAGTCTACAGCTGTTTCAGACCTCCTATAGCTATTTCATTGCAGTATGTATATAGAGTACAGTTAGGATTAGATAAAGTGGTGGACTCTCTTGAACTCCCAGAATCTCTCTAGAATCTCTCTTTACAGCAAGACTTTCGATCATGTTACCAGTAATTATTCTCATCAGTTTGATCGTTCTCATCTACTCATGCTGCGACTATGGGACTTCTCAGCTATTTAAGAAAGTGTCCTGTTGCTTCACTGAGAATGCCAACTATTTTGCATTACTCTCTCTAGGCGTTCGATCTCGACAGTTTTCCGACTGTGAACTCTTGCTTATAAGAGTACACGCTGTTGAAGATGATAATGTCGAGATATCTTAGCTCTCTTAAATACTAATATTTTATTTATGATGGTTTCTTTGCAGGGACCTTGGACTAGCATTACTGGCACTCTGATAAAAGACAATTATTGATAGCAGAGTTTAATATTGAGGAAAATGGGAGGAGATGTCAATATGGGATTAGGTGTATGTAGCTATTAACTTCTTGTTCATTAAATGCTATGAGTTATATTTCTGTAAAGTCTCAGTTATAGTATTTGGAACTCTTTTAGAGTTCTGGATACTTTTCCATGTGGTGCTGTTGGGGATATAATGGTCGTAAATTATTATCTTGATCATTATTTATAACACAAAGAGGTATCAAAGTTTTAGGATTAACTTGGACAGTCAATACCTTATCAATATCGCTTCAACTGCGTGCAGATATTTTTGGTTCTGGTTTCAAAAGTAATGTGGACATAGTCTAGGACTTTTAAGTCTTATTCTTCTCTAACTCTCTTTGTATTTTAATAGGCTGTACTGTTTCAGTTCATGGTTATATTGGTTACAGTTTCTAGTGACTCTGGTTCAGTCTCTTGGATGATGTAAAGTTCTAATCAACATTCTTTAGTAATCAATTATCTTTGTCAAATTATTCATGTCAACAGACATTGTTTCTTAATTGCAGATACCTGTGACAGGCTGGTCAGTGACATGAACAGCCGCCTCAGTGAAATCTGGTCCTTCAGGTCTCAGTGTGTGAGGCCTGGGCAGTGGCTAAGTGTCTTCATTGACAGGTGGACGTCTGGCCTCAGGTCATGTGTGACAGTCTGTTGCTCAACAAATCATTTTCAGGGGTGCTGGTTAGTAATCTTGAGTTGTAGTATATTTTGGTGGCCGTGCGGGCAGCCAGTGCTGTGCTGCTTTCCGTGTGTTGAATGTGTGTGGTTCAGTAAGTCCTGGAATACATCTTATGTGAGATGTATCAATCTGTATACTCGTGGTTATTGGTATAGCTCTGCATTTAACAGATCGGTCATCTCAGGCCC
>BNJU01003947.1_pt1 | contig 99733 bp, 153 predicted proteins | sample 8539281 | NCBI WGS metagenome assembly BNJU01 (sample SAMD00202456, study PRJDB9452) | human saliva metagenome | isolation source: human saliva | place: Japan | reverse complement strand
TTGAAGCCCTTGTTGGGTTTCCACCGCGCACCAGCGAAAACCGGTGCAGCGGGGAAAAGCTCGATCAGTGTGCCTCGGAGCGCAGGCCGGCGATGTAGTCCGGACACGGCCTGATTTCCGGGTCGGTCTGCGGATGGCAGATGGCTGCCATCGGGTGGTTGTTCGTACGGGTGCCGTCGCGAAGGCCACCAGCTGAGCCTGGGTGTACTCGGCAAACTGGCCATGCAGCGCCGGGATACTGGGCCGGCATGCCGTCACCCGCCGGGCCATGGCAAGCGGCACAGGCCGGCACGCCCTTGCCCGGGATGCCGCCCCGATAGATGTTGCGGCCCAGCTCCATGGATTCGGCATTGTGGGCTGCCGTGGGCTCGAGCTTCTGCGAGGCAAAGAAGGCGGCCACGTTGACCACGTCCTGCAGGGGGCTGAGCTGGGAGGCAAAGGCACCCATCACGGCATTGACGCGGGCAGCCGGCTTGTCGCCCTCACCGGGCGCAAAGTCCTTGAGCTGCTTGCGGATGTATTCCGCATGCTGACCCGCCAGCTTGGGGTTCTGGGGAATCTGGCTGTTGCCGTCTGCGCCGTGACACGCGGCACAGACTTCCTCGACCGTTTCCTGGCCGGCCTTGAGGTCCGGCTTGAGCGGGCCCTTCTTCCTTGGCGGCCTCCCGGGCCATGAGCGGGCCGGTGGCGCACAGCATCAGCCCGGCAGCTGGCCGGCCAGCGCACGCGGCCGCAGGTACTGGGTCAGCCGCAGGGCAATGCCCGACACTTCCGTCGTCGCTGCCGTCTCTCGGCAATCACAGGCATCCTGCATGCCCAGTCGCGCTGCCATCGTTCCTGTCGTCCGCATGTTCCTATTGACCTACTCGTAGCTAGTTCAGGATCGCCCAAGCATAGCGACGATGGGCGGACAAATCGTTGCGCCTGATCAAACTTTTTGCCCCCAGCCGCGTTGGCGGCAACCGTCCATCGGCCGGGAGCCACGGCGACCGGAACCACGACGGTCGGAGCCGGGCGCGCGAGTTTACGGGATAATGGCGGCATGAGCATCCTGACGACCGCCCGCTTCGCCGACACGGTGGCAAAGCTGCCCCAGCTCGACCGGGCCAACCCCCATGGACTGCCGGAGGTGGCCTTTGTTGGCCGCTCCAATGCCGGCAAGTCTTCCTGCATCAACACCCTGTGCAACCAGAAGCGACTGGCCTTCTCCAGCCGCACGCCGGGCCGCACGCAGGCCCTGAACCTGTTTGCCGTGGGCCCCGTCAAGCAGCCTGAGCCCCTGGGCTTTCTGGTGGACACGCCGGCTATGGCTTTGCCACGGCCAGCCCCGCCAAGCGATCCCGGCAGGCCCCTGGCCGGTGACTACATGACCCGCCGTCAGGCGCTGACAGGCATCGTGCTGATGGTGGATATCCGCCGCGGCCTGACCGATCTGGACCGGCAGCTGCTGGCCTGGATTCCCGCTGTGCTGCCGCTGGTCCTGGTGCTGACGAAGGCCGACAAGCTCTCGCGCCAGCAAGGGCTGGAGGTGCGCCGCCAGCTGCTTCAGGAAGCCATCATCCAGCAGCGGGAAGGCCCGGTGCTGCTGCAGCTCTTTTCAGCGCTGAACCGAACCGGCGTCGAGCCGCTGCGTGATGTCATTGCCTGTCTGCTGGAAAGTGGCGCTCAGGACTGGCCGGCGCTGGTGGCGCAGGGCAACGGCCCCTATGCACCGATGCTGCTGAAGGAACAGGGCATGATCCAGCCCCCCGCATGACGATGCGCTGACCCTGGCCCTCGGGCTGTCCGACAGCGCAGGGCGCAGCGTCCGGCGGGCAGCCGGCCCGCATTGCTCGACGGTTTCAAGAACACATCTCCCGGCGGTACGAGCGCGACTGCCTCATCCGCCACCCATCATCTTCATCACCATGAATCAGGACATCTCACACCCCGACACCCATGCCCACATGGGCTCATTCCCCACCGTCCGGATGCGCCGCAACCGACGGCAGGACTTTTCCCGGCGTCTGGTGCAGGAACATCACCTGCGTCCCGACGATCTGATCTACCCCTGTCTTTGTCCACGAGGACAACGGGGCAGCCACGCGCGACCCTGTGCCTGTCGGCTCGATGCCGGGCGTGCATCGCTACACCATCGAGCAGCTTCTGAAGGTTGCCGAACAGTGCGTGGAGCGCCGGATTCCGGTCATGGCGCTGTTTCCGGCCATTGCCAGCAATCTGAAGACGCCAGACGGCCGTCTGGCCACCGATCCGGAAGGGCCTGGTGCCCCGTACCGTGCGGGCGCTGAAGGCGCGCTTCCCGGAGCTGGGCGTGATGACGGACGTGGCCCGGACCCGTACACCAGCCATGGCCAGGACGGCCTGATCGACGAAAGCGGCTACGTGCTGAATGACGAGACACTGCCGCTGCTGCGTCAGCAGGCGCTGGTGCAGGCTCAGGCCGGCGTGGACATCGTGGCGCCATCGGACATGATGGACGGCCGCATCGGCGTCATCCGTCGTGCGCTGGAGGAGTCGGGCTTCATCCACACGCAGATCATGGCGTACTCGGCCAAGTATGCGTCGGCCTGGTACGGCCCGTTCCGGGATGCCGTGGGCTCAGCCGCCAACCCGGGCAAGAGTTCCAAGAAGACCTACCAGATGAACCCCGGCAACAGCGACGAAGCGCTGCACGAGGTGGCCTGGACCTGCGCGAAGGCGCCGACATGGTGATGGTCAAGCCCTGGCCCTGCCCCTACCCGGACATCGTGCGGCGGGTGAAGGACACCTTCAAGGTGCCCACCTTCGTCTACCAGGTGAGCGGCGAGTACGCCATGATCAAGGCCGCCGCGCAGAATGGCTGGACTCGACGAGCGGGGTGTGGCCATGGAGGCGCTGCAGGCCATGAAGCGCGCCGGTGCCAATGGCATCCTGACGTATTACGCGCTGCAGGCAGCAGACTGGCTGAAGGAACTGGAGGGCTGATAAGCCCGTGAGCCCGCCTGCGGGCGTCGCTGTCCGGATCCCCGGATGACGGCGCCTGGCGGGCTGGCGACATGCCTTGTGGGGCTGGTAACGTCAGAGATGAACGAACGCGAGCGGCCAGCATCCACGGTGGCCCCGAAATGAAAAATGCCGGGCAAGCCCGGCATTTTCTTTTGCTGAGCCAGTGCCCGAAAGACACTGGCAGAGCTCACTGCTTACGCAGCTTTTTCTTCCTCGGCGCCTTCCGGCACTTCGGGACGGTCCAGCAGCTCAACGTAAGCCATGGGGGCATTGTCGCCATCCCGGAAGCCGAACTTCAGGATGCGGACATAGCCGCCCGGACGCGAAGCGTAGCGCGGGCCGAGTTCGTTGAAGACCTTGACCACCATTTCACGATCGCGCAGGCGATCGAAAAGCCAGACGGCGGTTGGCCAGCGACGGCTTCTTGCCCAGCGTGATGATGGGCTCGACGACGCGACGCAGTTCCTTGGCCTTGGGCAGGGTGGTCTTGATGACTTCATGACGCAACAGCGAGTTGGTCATGTTGCGCAGCATGGCGAGACGGTGCGCGCTGGTACGGTTAAGTTTTCTGAGGCCGAGACGATGACGCATGATTCAGATCCTGTTCTTTCGAAGCGGGTTCAGCTGGAACGCTCCAACCCGGCAGGCGGCCAGTCGTCCAGCCGCATCCCCAGCGTCAGACCACGCGACGCCAGCACTTCCTTGATTTCGTTGAGAGACTTCCGACCGAGGTTCGGCGTCTTCAGCAGCTCGTTTTCCGTGCGCTGGATCAGATCACCGATGTAATAGATGTTCTCGGCCTTCAGGCAGTTTGCAGAGCGGACAGTCAGCTCCAGGTCGTCGACCGGACGCAGCAGGATCGGATCGATCGTGCCCGTGGACGCACCGAAGCCCGTGCCACCACCGGCACCCAGACCTTCGACGCCCGACGGCACGCTGGAAACGTGACCGCCAATCGTGGCGCCCATGGGGGTCTGGCTGCCACCGATGGGCACAGCCGGATCGTTGCCTTCGATGGAGGCAAACACCCTGCAGCTGGTCAACCAGGATGGCTGCCGACTTGCGCACCGCTTCCTCGGGCGCGATGGCGCCGTTGGTCTCGATGTCGATCAGCAGACGGTCCGGTCGGTGCGCTGTTCCACACGGGCGCTTTCGACCGCGTAGCTGACGCGCCGGACGGGCGAGAAGGAGGCATCCAGAACGATGCGGCCGATGGTCTTGCTGTCACCCAGGTTGCGCATGTTGCCGGGCACGTAGCCACGGCCCCTGCTCGACCTTGATCTGCATGTCCAGCTTGCCGCCCTCGGTCAGCGTCGCGATGACGTGATCGGGGTTGATGATCTCGACATCGTGCGGCAGCTCGATATCGGAGGCCTTGACCGGACCGGGCACTTCCTTGCGCAGCGTGAGGAACACTTCGCTGCGGCCGCGCAGTTTGAAAAACGACGCCTTTCAGGGTTCAGCAGCAGATCGACCACGTCTTCACGCAGCCCGTCCACCGTCGAATACTCGTGCACCACACCGGCGATCTGCACCTCGGTCGGCGCGTAGCCAACCATGGAGGACAGCAGCACGCGCCGCAATGCGTTGCCGAGCGTATGGCCGTAGCCACGCTCGAAAGGCTCCATCACCACGCGAGCATGCGAAGGTCCACTGATCTCCTGGACTTCCACAAGGCGTGGCTTGAGCATTGCAGTCTGCATAGGGACTTCACCTCACTTGACCCGATCAGCGCGAGTACAGCTCGACGATCAGGCTTTCATTGACGTCGGCAGCGATCTCGGACCGATCCGGGTAGGCCTTTGAAGACACCTTCCATCTTGTTCTTGTCCACGGAAACCCAGGACGGGAAGTTGTGCTGTTCAGCCAGGTTCAGCGCGTCGACGATCCGGGCCTGCTTCTTGGCGGATTCCTTGACGGAGATGACGTCGTTGGGCTTGATGGCGGCGGAGGGGACGTTCAGGATGGCACCGTTGACCAGGATGGCACGGTGCGAGACCAGCTGACGAGCCTCGGCGCGGGTGGAAGCCAGACCCATGCGGTAGACGACGTTGTCGAGACGGGATTCCAGCAGCTGCAGCAGCAGCTCGCCGGTGTTGCCGCGCTTGCGGGAAGCTTCGGCGAAGTAGCGACGGAACTGGCGCTCCAGGACGCCGTACATGCGCTTGACTTTCTGCTTCTCACGCAGCTGCAGGCCATAGTCGCTGGTGCGCTGGCCGCTGGTGCGACCATGCTGTCCGGGGCTTGGTGTCGGCCTTGGCCTTGAGTCGAGGGAGCGACGAGCGCTCTTCAGGAAGAGATCGGTGCCTTCGCGGCGAGAGAGTTTCGCCTTCGGTCCGGTATAACGTGCCACTTTACGTTCCTTTGTTGCTGCGCGGCTCTTGCCGCGGTTAGTCCGCCGCGGGCATCAGTGCCCGCCGGTCGAACAAGGTGGTCTTGGAAGAATCAGATACGGCGTTTCTTGGGCGGACGGCAGCCGTTGTGCGGCACCGGGGTCACGTCCGAGATCGACAGGATCTTGATGCCCAGCGCGTTCAGTGCGCGGACGGAGGAATCACGGCCAGGGCCAGGGCCCTTGATCCGGACGTCCAGGTTCTTGATGCCATACTCGATGGCGACCCGGCCGGCGGCTTCAGCCGCCACCTGGGCTGCAAACGGCGTGGACTTGCGCGAGCCCCGGAAACCGGCGCCCCCGGAAGTCGCCCACGACAGCGTGTTGCCCTGGCGATCGGTGATCGTGATGATCGTGTTGTTGAAGGACGCGTGGACGTGCGCGATGCCGTCGGAGACGTTCTTCTTGACTTTCTTGCGGGCGCGCTGGGAAGCGGCAACCTGCTGCGCTGTAGGATTACGTGCCATCTTTGCTCAGGCTCCTTTACTTCTTCAATGCCACGCCGGCCTTGCTCGGACCTTTGCGGGTGCGTGCGTTGGTACGGGTACGCTGACCACGGACCGGCAGGCCACGACGGTGGCGCAGGCCACGGTAGCAACCCAGGTCCATCAGGCGCTTGATCGACATCGAGACTTCGCGACGCAGGTCGCCCTCGACGACGAAACGGCCAACCTGATCACGGATGCGCTCCATCTCGGCATCGCTCAGGTCGCGGACCTTCTTGGAAGGCTCGATACCGACCGCGGCGCAGATGGCTCGGGCACGGGCCCGGCCGATGCCGTAAATGGCCGTCAGACCGATGACGGTGTGCTGACGATCCGGAACGTTGACTCCAGCAATACGTGCCATGTTTCAGATTCCTCTCTCAACCCTGACGCTGCTTGTGCCGGGGATCGACACAAATAACGCGGACAATTCCATTGCGCCTGATGATCTTGCAATTCCGGCACATCTTCTTGACACTGGCCATGACTTTCATGTTCTGTCCCTTGCTCACCAAGCGGGGCTCGCCCCGCCTTATTAACCTCTAATGACTGCCGCAGTGGACGCCACGGCAAACACCCCGTCTTACTTCGCGCGAAAGACGATACGCGCCCGGAAAGATCGTAAGGCGTCAGCTCGACCGTCACCTGTCTCCAGGCAGGATCCGGATGTAGTGCATCCGCATTTTTCCCGGAAATGTGGCCAGGACCACATGACCATTCTCCAGCTTGACGCGGAACGTGGCGTTGGGAAGGTTCTCCAACACCTCGCCCCGCATCTGGATGACATCTTCCTTCGACATTGTTTTTCCTGTAGGGTCGCTGACGTATCAGCGACCCATCGAACCCAGCCCCTTTGAAGTTGGCTTTCTTCAGCAGGCTTTCGTACTGGTTGGACATCAGGTGCGTCTGAACCTCGTGCCATGAAGTCCATCGTCACCACCACGATGATCAGCAGCGAGGTTCCGCCGAGTAGAACGGGACGTTCCACTCCGGATGAGGAACTCCCGGGCAGCAGGCAGACCAGCGTGATGTAGAGCGCCCCCACGGCCGTCAGCCGGGTCAGTACCTTGTCGATGTATTTTGGCCGTCTGCTCGCCAGGGCGGATGCCCGGGAGCATAGCACCACTTTTCTTCAGATTCTCGGCTGTGTCACGGCTGTTGTACTGCAGGGCCGTGTAGAAGAAGCAGAAGAAGATGATGGCGATGGCATACAGCAACATGTACACCGGCTGACCTGGGGACAGCGTGGCGGCCACGTCCCGCAGCGTGCGGACTGCGACGTTCTCGCTGTCACCGGAGGTGAACCACTGCGCAAGGGTGGCCGGGAACAGGATGATGGAGCTGGCAAAGATCGGCGGGATGACGCCGGCCATGTTCAGCTTCAACGGCAGATAGGAGGTCTGCCCCTGATAGATCTTGTTACCGACCTGACGCTTGGCGTAGTTGATGGTGATCCGACGCTGACCGCGCTCGATGAAGACCACGAAGGCCGTCACCAGAATGACCAACGCCATGATGATCAGCGCCGCCACCGGGTTCATGTTGCCGTTGCTGACCAGCGAGCCCATGCCGCCAATGGCGCCAGGCAGGCCGGACACGATGCCGGAGAAGATGATCAGCGAGATGCCGTTGCCCAGACCCCGTTCGGTAATCTGTTCGCCCAGCCACATCAGGAACATCGTGCCGGTAACCAGCGAGATGACCGCGACCACCCGGAACATGAAACCGGGGTCGGAGACCGAGTTGCCCTGGGACTCCAGCGCCACCGAGATGCCCAGTGCCTGGAACGTGGCCAGTGCCAGCGTAGCCCACCGCGTGTACTTGGTGATGATGCGCCGACCGGCCTCGCCTTCCTTCTTGATCTGATCGAGCGACGGCACCACGACCGTCAGCAGCTGCATGATGATCGATGCCGAGATGTACGGCATGATCCCCAGCGCAAACACCGAGAACCGGCTGAGCGCGCCGCCCGAGAAGAGGTTGAACAGGCCGAGGGACACCACCTTCCCGGTTACCGAAGAGTTCCGCCATCGCGTCCGGATTGATTCCGGGCACAGGGATGTGGGTGCCGATGCGGAACACCACGAGCGCCAGCAGCAGAAACACAAGACGGCGCTGCAAGTCGCCGTACTTGTTGGCCTCACGAGCCTGCACTGACCGATTGGTTGCCATTTACTCAGGCCGCAGCTTGTTCAGCGAAAGGATCCTGGACGCTGCCACCAGCGGCCTCAATGGCGCTGCGAGCACCCTTGGTGGCACCCACGCCAACCAGGGACACCTTGCGCTTGATCTCGCCAGCCAGGATGACCTTGGCGGACAGCGCCAGCTGCGACACGATGCCGGCGGCCTTCAGCACGCCCAGATCGATGTCGGTGGCTTCCAGACGCTGCAGGTCCGACAGGCGCACCTCGGCAACGCGGCCAGCCTGCAGCGACTTGAAGCCGCGCTTTGGGCGAGACGACGCTGCAGCGGCATCTGACCGCCTTCGAAACCAACCTTGTGGAAGCCGCCGGAACGGGATTTCTGGCCCTTGGGCCACGACCGGCCGTCTTGCCCAGGCCGGAACCGATGCCGCGACCGACACGCTTGGCGGCGTGCCGGGCACCTTCTGCGGGTTTCAAGTCATTCAGTCGCATATCAATCCACCACCTTGACCAGGTATGCCACCTTGGTGATCATGCCGCGCACCGCGGGCGTATTCTTCCAGTTCGCGGACCTGATTCATCCGCTTCAGGCCAAGGCCGAGAACCGTGTCACGATGCCCACCAACCGTACGGCTGGGGCTACGGACCAGCTTCACTTTGACCGTTTTCTTCTGTTCGTTGCTCATCAAGTCTCTCCAGACTGAACGTCCGCGGTCTCAGCGGACGTTCAACCCAAGATTTCCTCGACCGTCTTGCCGCGCTTGGCAGCGATCTCGGCCGGGGTCGACAAATTACGGAAGGCGTCCAGCGTTGCACGGACCATGTTGTAGGGGTTGCTGGAGCCATGGCTCTTGGCCACGACGTTGCTCACACCCAGCACCTCGAACACGGCACGCATCGGACCGCCGGCAATCACGCCGGTACCGTCAGCAGCCGGAGCGATGTACACGCGCGAAGCGCCGTGACGGCCTTCAACGACGTGAGGAACCGTGCCGCTGCGCAGGGGCACCTTGAACATCTTGCGGCGTGCTTCGTCCATGGCTTTCTGCACCGCCACGGGCACCTCGCGGGCCTTGCCCTTGCCCATGCCGACGCGACCATCACCGTCACCAACCACGACCGGGCTGCAAAACCCAGAATCCGACCACCTTTAACAACCTTGGTGACCCGGTTGATGCCGATCATCTTTTCCTTCAGACCGTCATCACGCTCATCGGCCCCGCGCTGCGGGCCACGTGCCTGAACCTTTGCCATTCGTTTTCCGTCCTCAGAACTTCAGTCCGGCCTCGCGTGCGGCTTCAGCCAGCGCGCGGACCCGTCCGTGATAGCGATAGCCGGAGCGATCGAACGCAACCGATTCGATACCAGCTTTTCAGTGCCTTCTCTGCCACGCGCTTGCCGACGATCGACGCTGCACTGACGTTGCCGCCACGACCCGGCTTCTGGCCAGCTCGGCACGCACATCGGCTTCAACCGTGGAAGCCGACACCAGGACCCGGTCACCCTCAGGCGACAGGGATGTTGGCGTAGATATGCGCATTGCTGCGGAAAACGGACAGGCGGTTGACGCGCAACTCGCTGATCTTGTGCCGCGTCTGGCGCGAACGCCGCAGGCGCGATGCCTTTTTGTCAAATGCCATCTCTGTTCCTTGCACCCGGATGATCGGCCCTGCTGCCGGCCGGCCCTTCTGGCCGACCCGTGGGCGATCACCCTCTCGTGCCCCTTACTTCTTCTTGGTTTCTTTCAACGTGACCCGCTCATCCGAGTAGCGAACACCCTGCCCTTGTAGGGCTCGGGCGGACGATAGGCACGGATGTTGGCGGCCACCTGACCAACCTTCTGCTTGTCGGCCCCTTTCAGCACGATCTCCGTCTGGCTGGGCGTTTCCGCCTTCACGCCTTCCGGCAGCTTGTGCACGATAGGGTGCGAGAAACCGAGCGACAGGTTGAGGTTGCTGCCCTGAGCCTGTGCACGAAAGCCCACGCCGACCAGCGTGAGGCGACGCTCGAAGCCCTTGGTGACGCCGTTGACCATGTTGGCCACCAGCGCACGCAGCGTACCCGACATGGCATTGGCTTCAGCCGAGTCGTTGGTAGGGCTGATCAGCAGCCGTTCGCCTTCCTGCTTGATCTGCGCGTTGGGATTGATTGCCTGGGTCAGGGTGCCCAGCGGGCCCTTGACGGTAATGCTGTCGGCAGCCAGCTTGACCTCCGCACCCTTGGGCACGGCGATCGGCATCTTTCCGATACGGGACATGTTCTGGCCTCCTTAAGCGACGTAACCCAGCACTTCGCCGCCGATGCCGGTCTGACGTGCCTTGCGATCGGTCATCACGCCCTGCGACGTGGTGATGATGGCAACGCCCAGGCCGTTCATCACCTGAGGCAGGTCGTTGCGCGCCTTGTAGATCCGCAGACCAGGACGCGACACCCGCTCAAGGCGCTCGATGACCGGACGGCCGGCATAGTACTTCAGTGCCACTTTCAGCAGCGGCTTGCCGTCGTTCTCGAGGACTTCAAAGCCCTCGACATAGCCTTCTTCCCTGCAGAACGCGGGCGATGGCCACCTTCCAGTTTGGACGACGGGATCACGACGGATTCCTTCTCGACGCGCTGCGCGTTGCGGATCCGCGTGAACATGTCGGCGATCGGATCGCTCATGCTCATTGGTAATCGCTCCGTAGCAGGCCAGTGCCGGCTTGACGCCCAGCTTGGCCGAATTCGATTCAAACTTGATCACTTCTTTCACTCCGACGCAGTTACCAGCTGGCTTTTGGTCAGCCCGGGGATCTCGCCCCGCATGGCGAATTCACGCAGCTTGTTGCGGCCCAGGCCGAACTTGCGGAACACGCCGCGCGGACGACCCGTGAGGGCGCAGCGCTTGCGCATGCGCGTGGGACTGGCTGCGCGCGGTTGTTTCTGGATGGCGAGACGCGCCTGATAGCGCTCCTCGTCGGATTTGGATTGATCATCGATGATGGCCTCAGTGCTGCGCGCTTGGCGGCGTACTTCTGACCAGTGCTTCGCGCTTCTTCTCGCGCTCGATCATGGATGCCTTTGCCATTCATTCACCCTGGAGGTCAGCTTCGGTTTTCGGCTAATGCCAGCCAACCTCAGTTGCGGAACGGAAACCGGAAAGCGGACAGCAGCGCCTTGGCTTCCTCGTCGGTTTTTGCGGTCGTCGTGATGCTGATGTTCAGACCACGCAGTGCGTCAACCTTGTCATACTCGATCTCGGGGAACATGATCTGTTCCTTGACACCGAAGTTGTAGTTGCCGCGACCGTCGAAGGAACGGCCGGACACGCCCCGGAAGTCACGCACACGCGGCAGGGCCACGGTGATCAGACGATCCAGGAACTCATACATGCGGACACCACGCAGGGTGACCATGCAGCCAATGGGATAGCCTTCCCGGATCTTGAAGCCGGCAATGGCCTTGCGGGCCTTGGTGACCACGGGCTTCTGGCCGGCGATCTTGGCCAGGTCGGCCACGGCGTTGTCCATGATCTTCTTGTCGGCGACCGCTTCACCCACGCCCATGTTCAGCGTGATCTTGGTGATCCGGGGCACTTCCATCACGGATTTGTAGCCGAATCGCTTGGTCAGCTCGGGAACGAGCTTTTCACGATAGGTTTCTAAGAGACGCGCCATCGATGTTTCCTTTTGGGTCTTCCGATTCCTGCGGGAATCAGGACTTCAGCTCTTCGCCGTTGGACTTGAAGACGCGGACCTTGCGACCATCCTCAAGAACCTTGAATCCAACCCGGTCGCCCTTGCCGGACGTGGGGTTGAACAGCATCACGTTGGACTGGTCGATGGGCATCGACTTGTCCACCACGCCGCCGCTGGTGCCCCGCATGGGGTTCGGCTTGACGTGCTTCTTGACGATGTTGACACCGTCGACGAGCAGGTGACGGTCGTCCACGCGCTGGGTGACGGTACCGCGCTTGCCCTTGTCCCGCCCGGCGATGACGATGACCTCATCACCCTTACGAATCTTTTGCATCATGATTAAACAGCCCTCGGCTTGAATCGCGTGTTGATCGGCAGGCTCAAAGCACTTCCGGTGCCAGCGAGACGATTTTCATGAACCGCTCGGTACGCAGCTCACGCGTGACAGGCCCGAAGATACGGGTGCCGATCGGCTCAAGCTTGCTGTTGAGCAGCACGGCGGCGTTGCCATCAAAACGCAGCAGCGAGCCGTCGGGGCGACGCACGCCCTTGGCGGTACGCACGACGACCGCGTTGTAGATCTCGCCTTTCTTCACGCGGCCACGAGGCTGCGCTTCCTTGACCGAGACCTTGATGATGTCACCGATTCCGGCGTAGCGGCGCTTGCTGCCACCGAGCACCTTGATACACATGACCTCGCGCGCCCCCGTGTTGTCGGCGACACTCAGCGTCGACTGCATCTGAATCATTGCAATATCCTGACGATTTCTTGCCCAACTTGGACCCGCGTTGGCAATACCGCCGCAGACCAGTCTTGGTTCCGTTGACCGATTGGCCCACGCCGGACAACCGATCGGATTGAATTCATTGAAACGATCTGCCCTGGCTGCCCGTGGGTGCCTGGGGCATAGCCACCAAGGCTGAGCGGACAGAGCCGATCGCGTTGCCGGAAAGACGTGACGACCGCTGGGGCCGTTTGCCTCGACCGACAGTCCCAAACCTTGAATGACGAGGATGTCACGCTTGGCGCTGGGAAGACTCGAGTATAGGAAAGTTCCTGACTTTTACAAGCCTGACCAAGGAATTTTCCAACTCGGAAAGCACAACGCCCGGCGCAAGGCCGGGCGTTGTGCTAGTGCCGTATCCGACTGGATCAGACCACCTTGGCGGCGGTCAGCAGACGGGAAACGTACCAGGACTTGGTCTTCGAGACCGGACGACCTTCCTGGATCTCGACGATGTCGCCCTCGTTGTACTGCGCGTCGGTGTGTGCATGGTACTTCTGGACTGCACAACGTACTTGCCGTACACCGGATGCTTGACCTTGTGCTCGACCAGCACGGTCACGGTCTTCTGCATCTTGTTGCTGGTGACCCGGCCGGTGAGGGTGCGGGTGCGGGAGGTGTTGGTGGTTTGCACCGCTGCTTGATCACTCATTTGGCTGCCACCTGCTTCTCTTTGATGACGGTCTGCACGCGAGCAATGTCGCGGCGCAGCCGCTTCAGTTGGGCGGTATTGCTGTTCTGCTGGGTGGCACCTGCATGCGCAGCGCGAAATGCGCGCGGCCCAGATCACTCAGCTCCTGCTGCAGACCTGCCACGTCCTTGGTTCTCAGTTCTGTCGCTTTCATCTTCGACTCCAGTTGGCGTCAGGCGCCAATCTGACGGGTGACGAAAACCGTGGACAACGGCAGCTTGGCCGCAGCCAGGGCGAAGGCTTCACGGGCCAGCGCTTCGTTCACGCCGTCCATCTCGTAAAGCACCTTGCCGGGCTGGATCTCGGCGACCCAGTATTCCGGGTTGCCCTTACCGTTACCCATACGGACTTCCGCAGGTTTCTGGGAAATCGGCTTGTCCGGGAAGATGCGGATCCAGATCCGACCACCCCGTTTGATGTGACGCGTCATGGCACGACGAGCCGATTCGATCTGACGAGCCGTGAGGCGACCACGAGCGGTCGCCTTCAGGCCGAATTCACCGAAGGCAACGGAGGCGCCACGGGTGGCGAGACCCGTGTTGCGGCCTTTCTGTTCCTTCCGGTATTTACGTCTGGAGGGTTGCAACATGATTCTTCTACCTTAGCTTGGTTCACTCATCGGACTGCACAGGCAGACCCATCAGTTGTCGCCCTTGTCTTCCGCCGCGGCAGGGGCTGCCTCGGCAGCGGCCTTGCGGGGCGCGCGACGACCGGGGCGTGGGCATCGGCGCCTTCGGCACCGGCCTCACGACGACGACCACGACCGGGGCAGCACCAGACGGCCCGGGCGGCGACCGCGACGGTCTTCACGCTCGTTGCCGGCGGCTTCCTTCTCGGTGGTCTCGGGCGCTTCGCCACGACCCGGGTGTCGCCCTTGTAGACCCACACCTTGACACCGATGATGCCGTAGGTGGTCTGGGCTTCGGAGGTGCCGTAGTCCACGTCGGCGCGCAGGGTGTGCAGGGGCACACGACCTTCGCGATACCACTCGGTACGGGCGATCTCGGCACCGTTCAGACGACCGGCGCTCATGATCTTGATGCCCTGGGCACCCAGGCGCATGGCGTTCTGCATGGCGCGCTTCATGGCGCGGCGGAACATGATGCGCTTTTCCAGCTGCTGCGTGATGGAATCAGCGATCAACTGAGCATCCACCTCAGGCTTGCGGATTTCCTCGATGTTGACGTGCACGGGCACGCCCAGCATCTTGGTCAGCTCGACCTTCAGACGCTCGATGTCCTCGCCCTTCTTGCCGATCACCACACCCGGACGAGCCGAGTAGATGGTGATGCGTGCGTTCTTGGCAGGGACGCTCGATCAGCACGCGGCCAACCGAGGCGTTCTTCAGGCGCTTCTGAGGAACTCGCGCACTTGCAGGTCTTCTGCAAGCTTGCCGGCGAAGTCTTTGTTACCTGCATACCAACGCGAAGCCCAGTTGCGGCTGACGGCAAGCCGGAATCCGGTCGGGTGAATTTTCTGTCCCATTTTCTCGGTCCTTCCTCAGCTCAGGACTTCTTGCCAGTACCGACCGTCAGGTAGATATGGCAGGTTTGTTTCTCGATGCGGACGCCGCGACCCTTGGCGCGCGCCGAGAAGCGACGCAGCGACTGGCCTTTCTCGACGTGAACCCGGCTGACCCGGAGTTCGTCCACGTCTGCACCATCGTTGTGCTCGGCATTGGCAATGGCCGATTCGAGCACCTTCTGAGAATCTTCGCCGCTTTCTTGGGCGAGAAATTCAGGATATTGAGCGCAGCTTCCACCGACTTTCCGCGAACCTGGTCTGCCACCAGGCGACCCTTCTGGGCAGAAATCCGGACACCGCGCAGGACTGCTTGAGTTTCCATCTCGTCAACTTTCCCTTGATCTTGTCAGGCCAACATGGGGCGGGCCACCTTCGACACGAGGTCTGCGGCGGCCCTCACCATCAGCGCTTGGCCTTCTTGTCGGCGGCGTGCCCTTTGAACGTGCGAGTCAGCGCGAATTCACCCAGCTTAGACCCACCATGTTCTCGTTGATGAACACCGAACGTGCTGCTTGCCGTTGTGGACGGCAATGGTCAGGCCAATGAACTCAGGCAGAACCGTCGAACGACGCGACCAGGTTTTGATTGGGCGCTTGTCCTTGCCCGATGCAACTGCATCGACTTTTGCCAGCAAGTGATGGTCGACAAACGGACCCTTCTTGATTGAACGTGCCATGTCGTATTACCGGTTATTTCTTCTTGCGCCGCTGAACGATCATCGAATCGCTGCGCTTGTTGCGACGGGTGCGATAGCCTTTGGTCGGCTTGCCCCACGGGTTGACAGGCACGCGGCCCTCACTCGTGCGACCTCACCACCACCGTGCGGGTGGTCGATCGTTCATGGCCACGCCACGGACCGTCGGGCGGATACCACGCCAGCGGGTGGCACCGGCCTTGCCGATCTGGCGCAGGCTGTGCTCGCCGTTGCCGACTTCGCCCAGGGTTGCACGGCACTCGATGTGGATGCGACGGATTTCGCCGGAACGCAGACGAACCTGTGCGTAGATGCCTTCACGCGCCAGCAGCTGTGCGGAACCACCGGCGGAACGGGCGATCTGACCGCCCCTTGCCCGGCTGCATCTCGATGTTGTGGATCGTGGAACCCACAGGGATGTTGCGGATGGGCAGGGTGTTGCCGGCGCGGATCGGAGCCTCGGAACCGGACATCAGTTCGGCGCCGGCCGACACGCCACGCGGTGCCAGGATGTAGCGACGCTCGCCGTCTGCGTACAGCAGCAGGGGCCAGTGGGCGCTACGGTTCGATCATATTCCGGCGCTCGACGCGGGCGGGAATACCGTCCTTGTTGCGGCGGAAGTCGACGATCCGGTAATGACGTTTGTGACCACCACCACGATGACGGGTGGTGATGTGACCCAGGTTGTTGCGACCCGAACCGCGTTTCTTCGGTTCGATCAGCGACGCAACTGGGCGCCCTTGTGCAAGGTCGGGGTAACGACCTTGACCATCGCCCGGCGGCCGGGCGACGTCGGTTTCAGTTTCACGACCGGCATTTACTTGGTCTCCGCGAAATTGATCTCTTGGCCCGCTGCCAGACTGACATACGCCTTGCGGATGTTCCGCCGACGCCCGATGCCGCGGCCGAAGCGTTTCTGCTTGCCCGCGATGTTGACCACGTTGACCGCATCGACCGTCACCTTGAACAGCGACTCGATGGCAGCCTTGACTTCAGCCTTGGTGGCATCCTGCATCACCCGGAAGACGTACTGGTTCTGCTTTTCGCCCACCAGCGTGCTTTTCTCGGAGATGACCGGAGCGATCACCACTTGTGTCAGACGATTCGGATTCATCCCAGCATCTCCTGAATCTGCGCCAGCGCCGGCTTGGTGACCAGGACGTTGTCGTAATGGACCAGCGACAGCGGGTCGATGTGGCGGGTTTCGAGCACCAGCACGTGCGGCAGGTTGCGAGCCGCCAGATAGAGGTTCTCGTCTTCGTTGTCCACCACGATGAGCGTGGACTTCAGACCCATGCCGTTGAGCTTGCCGACCAGCAGCTTGGTCTTGGGCGCTTCCAGCTTCAGCGACTCGACCACCGACAGACGATCCTCACGGACCAGCTGCGACAGGATGGAGCGCATGCCGGCGCGATACATCTTCCGGTTGACCTTCTGCGAGAAGTTCTCATCCGGCTTGTTCGGGAAGATGCGACCGCCTCCGCGCCACAGCGGGCTGGAGGTCATACCGGCGCGAGCACGGCCCGTGCCTTTCTGACGCCACGGTTTCTTCGTGGAGTGACGGACCTCGGTACGGTCCTTCTGGGCACGATTGCCGCTGCGGGCGTTGGCCTGGTAGGCCACGACGATCTGGTGAATCAGCGGCTCATTGAAGTCGGTACCGAAAACGGTGTCAACCACCGAGACGGCGCCAGCCTTCTGACCCTGATCGTTCAAGATATTCAGTTCCATGTTCGAACGATCCTCTCTCAAGCCTTGCCCTTGGCCTCGGCAGCCTCGGCCCGGACGGGCTTCAGGCGGCGCTTGACCGACGGGGTGATGACCAGATGACCGCCAGCCGAGCCCGGCACGGCGCCACGAACCAGCAACAGACCACGCTCGGTGTCGATGCGCTCGACGACCAGATTCTGGACGGTGCGGGTGACGTTACCCATGTGACCGGACATGCGCTGACCCGGGAACACGCGACCCGGATCCTGCGCCATGCCGATGGAACCCGGAACGCGGTGCGAACGCGAGTTACCGTGCGAGGCACGCTGGGAACCGAAGTTGTGACGTTTGATGGTGCCGGCAAAGCCTTTACCTTGCGAGGTACCCTGCACGTCGATGTACTGACCGACCACGAAGTGATCTGCACCCAGCACCGTGCCGGCCGGAACTCGGCGGCACGCTCGGGCGAGACGTGGAATTCGGCTGCCACGGTACCGGCCTCGACGCCAGCCTTGGCATAGTGACCTGCTTCAGCGGCATTGACGCGGGATGCGCGACGCTCGCCGTAGACGAGCTGAACGGCAGAGTAGCCGTCCTTTTCGACGGACTTGACCTGCGAGACCCGGTTACTGGAAACATCGATGACGGTGACAGGAATGCTTTCACCATCATCAGTAAAGATTCGCATCATTCCGACCTTTCGGCCCAGCAGACCAAAAAGCGGAACTAGCCTGACTTCCGGCGCCGCCGGAAACATCAGCCTGAGACCCCATGCGGAGACCCCCTTCAAGCGATTATCGACACCTGCGGCTTCGATTGGCCGCAAGCCTTACCAAAGCGGGGAAGTATAAACCGGCCACCCCTGGACGCAACCATGAGAGGGCGATGCGTCACGGCCGGCGCACCTGCGCTCAAGGCGGCGATGACTCGGCAGGGCCACCCTGAACTGGCTGGGCGCCGTCCGTAGCAGACGGTCGACAGCGCGCAGGTTTCCAGTCTGTCATGTGCGCCTGCAGCATGTCAGGGTCATCCTGGGCCTTTCCTGCCCTGCCAGGTCTCGCATACCCTCTTCAGTCACGTTTCCGGCCTCATGGGGTGCTGACCCTGCCTACCGATTAGGCAATCTGGTCGCATTCCCTGCCATTTTGCAGATTCCACGTCTGCCCGTAGGTTTTGCTGCGCTGCGTTACCCCCGGGCGTAGTACATTTTTGCGATGTGACGTGTTGCAACGTTCGGGTTACGAACGTGAAAACGCCTGGGCCAGGCTGGCAGGAGGGCCTGGCACCATGAAGGCGGCCGCGTGTCACAACCAACCTCATTTTCATGTATGCGCATCACGCAACCCCCTGCAGGACGGGCATGGCCATGCTGACACTGGAACAACAACAGACCCTGGCTTTCGAACATGTGCGAAATGCGCTGGTGCACCGTCTGGGCCGCAAGGCCTCCGGTGCTCAGTGGCAGCAGTTCGAGGATCGACTGAAAACCCATCTTCCGGCGCTGCTGGACAATCTGCAGCCCCTCTACGGGCATCGTCCGGACTTCCTGGCGCAGCTTGATGCACTGATCGAGACGGCCTGGACGGGCTGGTCCGAGCGCCCGAAGGAGATGAAGGCGCTGGACGAGGCTCGCGAGAAGAACCCCACCTGGTTCCTGTCGGAAAAGGTGGTGGGCGGCGTCCTCTGCGTGGACCGCTTCGCCGGCAACCTGAAGAACCTGCAGGACCAGATTCCCTACTTCAAGGAGCTGGGGCTTTCCTACCTGCACCTGATGCCCCCGTTCAAGGTCCCCCCGGGCAACAGCGACGGCGGCTATGCGGTCAGCAGCTACCGTGACGTGAACCCCGAGATCGGCACGATCGAGGATCTGCGGGCGCTGGCCAAGGCCCTGCGCAAGGAAGGCATCAGCCTGGTGCTGGACTTCATCTTCAACCACACGGCCAACGACCACCCCTGGGCACAGGCCGCCGTGAAGGGTGATCCCGCCTACAAGGACTTCTATTTCCTGTTCCCCGACCGCACCCAGCCCGACATCTACGAGCGCACGGTGCGCGAGATCTTCCCGGACGAGCACCGGGGTGCCTTCTCGCAGCCGCCCGACGGCCGCTGGATCTGGACGACCTTCCACACGTTCCAGTGGGACCTGAACTACAGCAACCCGGCGGTGTTCAATGCCATGGCGGGCGAGATGCTGGCCATTGCCAACCTGGGCGCCGAGATCCTGCGCCTGGACGCGGTGGCCTTCGTCTGGAAGCGCCCGGGCACGCCCTGCGAGAGCCTCGCCGAGGTGCACAACCCTGATCCGTGCCTTCAACGCACTGGCCCGGATCGCCGCGCCATCGCTGCTCTTCAAGTCCGAAGCCATCGTGCACCCGGCCGAGGTGATGTCCTACATCTCGCCGGAAGAGTGCCAGCTGTCGTACAACCCGCTGCAGATGGCGCTGCAATGGAACTCGCTGGCCACCCGCGAGGTGAACCTGCTGCAGCAGGCGCTGGAGAAATGGCACCACCTGCCGCACGACACGGCCTGGGTGAACTATGTGCGCAGCCACGACGACATCGGCTGGACCTTCGCCGACGAGGATGCCGCCCAGTTCGGCATCAATGGCTACGATCACCGCAAGTTCCTGAACCGGTTCTACAACAACCGCTTCCCCGGCAGCTTCGCGCGCGGCGTCCCCTTCCAGGAGAACCCCGATACGGGCGATGCCCGCGTGAGCGGCACCTTCGCCTCGCTGGCCGGTCTGGAGCAGGGCGACCCGCTGGCGGTGCAACGGATGCTGCTGCTGTTCAGCACGATCCTGAGCACGGGCGGCCTGCCGCTGATCTATCTGGGCGACGAGGTGGGCACGCTGAATGACCCCAGCTACCTGAACTCGCCCGACGAGGCCGACGACAGCCGCTGGATCCACCGCCCGCGCCGCGATGTGGCCCGCTACGAGCAGCGCAACAACCCTCAACACGGTGCCCGGCCAGATCTTCACCGGCCTGCGCAGCATGATCATCATCCGCGCCAACACGCCGGCTTTCGCCGGGGGCGAGCTGATCGGCTACCGGGCTGCCAATCCGGCCGTGCTGGGCTACACGCGCAGCAGCGCCGAGCAGACGGTGCTGGTGCTGGCCAACTACAGCGAGTTCGAGCAGCACTGCCCGGCCCAGGTCTTCCAGGCCATGCCCGACCATCCGGTGCGCGACCTGCTGACCGACCGCACGTACAACCTGCGCCACGGTGTGACGCTGGCACCTTACGGGGTGCTCTGGCTGGAAATCCGCGCGCCGGAATCGGGCACTCACGCCTGACCCGTCGACCGGATACCGGGATCTCCGCGCTGCGGGGTCCGGCATCCGGTCGCATGGCGGCTGCCAGGCCAGGTTCCCCTGTTCCGGCCAGCCGCCCCTCTCTCTCTACCCCCAACCCTTTTGCCTGAAGTAGAAAGGAGCTCTCTTGAAGAAGACGCAGATGATGGCCGCAGCCGGTACGGGCATCGTACCGCCATGTCGTGCCTGAGTACATCGGCCATGGCCGAGGAGACCAACACCCCCACCTTCTCGTTTGGTGCCTACATGCGCAGCGGCGCTGGCACCACGTCCGACGGTGGTTCGCAGGCCTGCTTCCGCCTGCCGGGTGCGGCAACCTTCTTCCGCCTGGGTAACGAATGCGATTCCTACGTGGATCTGAAGCTGGGGTCGCATCTGCGTGAGGTCAAGGGCACCAAGTTCGACGCCAAGATCACGCTGTCGCATGGCACCCAGGGCATGGCCAACTGGGAGCAGAGCACGCCAGCACTGCGCGAGCTGTTCGTGACGGCCACGGACATCGGCTCGTCGCTGGACGTGCGGGCCCTGGACGGGAGCGATCCTGTGGGTGGGCAAGCGCTTCTACAAGAATCCCGATGTCCACATGATGGACTACACGTACTGGGAGCCGGGTCAGGGTCCGGGCTTCGGTCTGGACAACGTGACGCTGGGCCCGGGCAAGTTCGCCTACGCGATGTTCCGGATGGGCGACTTCACCGGCTATGGGGTCAACAACGGACTCGGCGGCTACAACCCCGATCTGGTCGGGGGCGGTTCGCGTTCGGCCACGGTGCATGACTTCCGGCTGGAGGAGATCGGGGTCAATCCGGGCGGCAAGCTGACGGTGGGCATGGACCTGGTGCGCGCCAGCAATCGCGACGGCACCAGCACCTACACGGTGGACACCACGCAGTCGGTGGACCTGGACAACAATCCGGCCACGCCGAATGTGGACGTGGTGGTGCGCGAGACCCGGACCATCGACAACAAGTCGGGCAACAACGGCACAGCGTTCACCCTGTCTCACGAGCAGGCCAATGCCTTCGGCCTGGGCGGCACGAACTCGCTGGTGCTGCAGTTTGCCCACGATGCAGCCCTGCTGAAGGGCTACGGTGTGGGTGGCAGCACCGACAAGCGTCGCGAATGGATGGTGTTCGACCACTGGCTTTACGAGCCGGCTCACAGCAAGTGGTCGGCCACGTCGACCGTGGGCTATCGCCACGCCAAGGTCAACGACGTGAAGATGCGCGAGATGTGGGTGGGCACCCGTCCGCTCTACAACATCAACGAGGTGCTGGGCCTGTTCTCCGAGCTGAGCCACCAGCGCGTCAAGCAGGATTCGCAATCGACCCGCACGCTGTCGAAGGTGACTCTGGGCACGCAGTTCTCGATGGGGCCGGGCATGATGGCACGGCCCGCTCTGCGGTTCTTTGCCACCCTACGCGAAGTGGAACGATGCGGCAGCCAATGCCGGCCCCGTGGCCTGCACCGGTCGTGACTGCAACACGGCCGTGACCTCGTTCGCCAACAAGCGCAGCGCCGTGACCTATGGTGCCCAGGTGGAAGCCTGGTTCTGATAGTCGCGTGTTCCCGGCGCCGGGGTCCGGCGCCGTCTTTCAGAGGAAATCACTCCCATGAAGATAGATCATCGCGTGGTGATGACATTTCGGCAGATATTGCTGATGAACTTCGGGTTCTTCGGCATCCAGTACAGCTTTCGGGCTGCAGCAGACCGCCATCAACCCGGTGTTCAGCATGCTGAATGCCAACCCCGACCAACTGCCACTGCTGAACTCGCCGGCCCGGTGACCGGCCTGATCATCCAGCCGCTCATTGGCGCCATCAGTGACCGGACCGGATTCCCGGCATGGGCCGCCGGCGCCCGTTCTTCCTGATCGGCGCGATCGGCTGCAGCATCTGCCTGTTCCTGTATCCGCACGTCACCGAGCTGTGGATGGCCGTGCTGCTGCTGTGGCTGCTGGACGCCAGCAACAACACCGCCATGGAGCCGTATCGCGCGTTCATCGCCGACAAGCTGCCCGATGAGCAGCATGCCACCGGCTTCCTGATGCAGAGCTTCTTTGCAGGGCTGGGCATCACGCTGGCCAACGTGTCGCTGTACTTCTTCCAGCGCTACTTCACGGCCGTGACCGATGAAGGCATGCCGGTCTGGGTGTATGGCTCCTTCTACGTCGGTGCGTTCTGCTCGATCGCCACGGTGCTGATCTCGGTGCTGACCACCCGGAAATCGAACCCACCCCCGAGGAACTGGCCGAAATTCGCGCCAAACCCCACGGTCTGGTGGCTGCCGTCAAGGAAATCTACGAAGCCATCCCGGTGATGCCGAAGACCCTGTGGCAGCTGGGTGCGGTCTACATGTTCCAGTGGTACGCCATGTTCGTCTACTGGCAGTTCGTGTCGCACAGCATCGCCGACTCGGCCTTCGGCCGGCTGGAAGCCGCCACGCCGAAAGAGGCTGCGCACCTGTATGAACAGGCAGTGGCCTGGACCGGGCTGGTCAACGGCTTCTACAACGTCGTCACCTTCCTGTCGGCCTTCGTGCTGATGTACCTGGCCCGCAAGTACCAGGCCAAGCTGGTGCACGCCTTTGCCCCGGCGCTGATGTCGCTGGGACTGTGCCTGTTCCCGCACATCACCAACAAGTTCATGCTGTTCCTGCCGATGATCGGCTTCGGCATTGGCTGGGCCAGCATGCTGGGTGTTCCCTACATGATTGCCGTGGCCGAGATTCCGTCGGGCCGCTATGGCGTGTACATGGGCATCATCAACATGATGATCGTGATCCCCATGCTGCTCAGACGGTGAGCTTCGGCTGGATCTCACCGCACGGTGCTGGATCACAACCCGGGTTACGCCATGACCTTCGCCGGTGTGCTGCTGCTGCTTGCCCGCATCACCACGCTGTTCGTGTCGACGCCCCACATGCCGCGTCGGGACAACTTCCCGATGCAGAATCGCACCAAGAAGCAAGGCTGATACACGTCCGGCATGGCTCGCCTCCCTGCGGGGTGCGGGCCATGTCCAGCGAATGGGCGTCATGTTTGCCCGGCGCTGCCGGGCTCTACGGAAAGCCGGTCCCTTTGCGGGGCCGGCTTTTTTCATGGGTCAGGTGTTCTGCCGGGCACACGGGTGCGGGCGGAATGGAGACCCCGACAGTAGTGCAGGCCACGAATCCGTGGCCCCAGTTGAAAGGTTCAGCGTCCGCCCTTCCCTGCGGCGACCGTCCGGTCGATCCAGCCGAACAGCTCGTCGAGGTCGTAGTCGCCACTGTGCGGCACGTCCCAGGGCATGAACAGGTCCACCTGCTTGCCCGTGTTCTGCAGTCTTGTGGCGAGGATCACGGCGATGGCGTGGGAGGTATCGCGGTCGGCGGTACCCACCCGGATGCACGCCAGTGCTGAGGCCCCTCCTGCCGATGGGCGATGTAGTTCATCGGGTTCATCAGCCGGATGGTCTGAGCGTCGGCCATGCCGGCACCCTTCACCGTGCTGTGCGCCGCCGAGTATGCGGTGAAATGCCGGGCATCCACCGTGTCGGTTCCGAACTCCTGGTTCTCGCCATTGTCCAGCGCCAGACCGTCAAAGGCGGGCGGCGTCTTCTGGCGACCTGCGGCGCGTGCGAAGGCGGCAAAGTCCACAGCCTTCACCTTGCCGTCCTGAAGGGTGAGCCAGCCGCGGTCGGACAGGTCCTTGCCGGCATCCAGCTGCTTCTGGGCCGAGGCGGCCAGATACGAAGCCACATGCGCCTTGAAGCTGCCGTTGCCCTGGGCATCCAGAGAGAGCTTGCGGCCATCCGGGCCGAGCAGGTGCAGGGCATTCACATATCCGGTGAACAGCGGCTTGAGCTGGCTTGAAACCTTCTTCTGCTCGGAAGTGAGCACTCCCTTTACAAGCTTGCGCTCGACATGAAAGTCGATCTGACGCATGTCGATCTTGGCGTAGTCATCGACGCCGTTGAATTCCATTCGTGGCGGCATCGGCCTGCTCCAGGATGGAAATCGGGCAGTAAGCCGAGACGGCAAAGATGTCGTCGGGCGCGTCGGCAGCCCCAAGTGCCTTCAGGTAGGGCTCGTAGTCGGGCTGGTTGGCGCTGGCCCCCAGCAGGACCGACAGCGCGCCACCGGCGCTGGTCCTGTTGGAGATGATCCGATTGGCATCGCCCGGCATGGCTGCATCGTTGTGCTTCAGGTAGCGAACCGCCGCCTTCAGGTCAACGATGGTGGCCGGCGCCTTGCCGGTGGCCTGGGTACGCCCTCGCGCACCGGGCGAGACGACCACCAGACCCCGTGCCAGCGCCGTCTGCATGGCGTCGGCCCCGGGTCAGGGTCGCGCGGACCAAAGCCTGCCCTGCCCCATCACCCCGGGCTTGCCGGCATGTAGCCCCCACCTGATTGGGCAGGAAGATGGGGGCCGTTCTGGCCGTAGCCATGGATGGTGCCCCCGAAGTAGGCTTCGGGCACGTAGATGTTCAGGCTCTGGTACTCGGCATCGACCGGGTTGCGAACGTAGACGACGTTCTCGTAAGCCCGGTAGGCCACGGCCCTGCCATTGACACGCGTGCTTCCGGACGTGGGCGTGAGGCGAGAAAGGTCGAGGGCATCCATGTCGGTCTGGCCCGTCTGGTGGGAGGCGTTTGCACGGACGCCATTCATTGATGCCGAGGGCCCGTGCTGGCCAGCCGCCCATCCAGCCGTTCCAACCAGCAGACTGCCGACGACAGGGGCCAGCCGGGTGTGTCTGAGGAAGGGGCTGCCCTGCTGAGGCTGTGCCGAATGCACCCGGGAGGATGGGGCAACGTGAGGCACTCATGGATTCTCCTATCGAGGGGCAAGGATCACTCCGGTCGTCGCTGAGGAAGACCGGCTTTTCGGTCTGATCCAGCGGAAGCAGCGAGGTTGAGCACCACGGCCGTGATGCCACCGGCGAGATCGAGTTCTGGAAAAGTACGGGAAGCTGCTGGAAGACTTCCGGTTCGAAGGCGACCCCAGACCCGGGCCCACCGAGGTGGCCGCAATGATGGTCTCACGCCGACGGATACCGTTGGTCGCGAGGATGCGCACCGGCGATGGTGATGAGGCCGAACATCAGCACCATGGCCCCACCCAGCACGGGGGCCGGGATGGTGGTGAAGATTCGACCCACCACCGGGAACAGCCCCAGCAGTACCAGAATGACGGCAATGTACTTGCCCACGTGGCGCGACGCCACGCCCGTCATTTGAATGACGCCGTTGTTCTGGGCGAACGTGGTGAGTGGCAGCGACCCCAGTGCAGTGGCAATGACGGAGACGAGACCATCGGCGAGGACACCGCCGCGCAGCCGTCGCGTGTACTCGTCACCTTCGATGGCCTGCCCCGACACCATGGCGGTGGCGGTGAGATCCCCCACCGCCTCGAAGACGCTGAGCAGGTAGATAGCGCCCGCCACCACGAAGGCGTGGCTATCGAACGCAAAACCATACTTGAAGGGCACCGGGATCGTGACCAGCGGCAGGCCGTCCAGCGACGAGAAATCGACCTTGCCCCAGAAGAGCGCAATGAGGTAGCCGATGACCAGGCCCACCGCAATGCCGCTCATGCGCAGCAGCGGATTCTTCATGCAGTTGAAGAAGAGCACGATGAGCAGCACTGTGCCCGCGAGGCGCAGGTTCTCGAAGGAGCCAAAGCTGCCGTCAGCCTTGGCACCAAAGCCGCCGCCAAAATCGGTGATGCCAACATGCACGAGGCTGAGGCCGATGAGCTGACCACCACCCCACTGACGGTGGGCGTGATGACCTTCTTCAGGTAAGGCAGCAGCCACGCCGAGAAGCACACCAGGAATGCGCCCACGAAGGAGACGCCCAACAGTGCCGAGATCATGGCATGCGCGTCCAGCCCTCGGCTTTCATGGACGTGCCCAGCGCGATCATCACCGTGACGAACGAGAAGTTGACCGACTGGATGGAGAGCATGCCCGACCCCAGCGGCCCGAGCGGTTGACCTGCAGCCAGGTGCCGACGCCGGAGGCCACCATGGCCATGGACACCAGGTAGGCCGTCATGTCCACCGGCAGTTCCAGTGCACGGCCCACGATCAGCGCCGGGGTGATCATCGGCACGAAGATGGCCAGCAGGTGGGTGATGGCGCTCAGCAGCGCATTGCCGAACGGGGCGATCTTCCAGTCCATAGACGAGATCGGCTTGATCAATGGGCTTGGAGGGGTGGCTCGCGATGAATTCTGAATTCTGTAAACAAAAGCCCGCCGGGCTTCCCCGGAAGGAAGACGGCGGGCTTTGAAACGAGACGGGCAGCACCAAGAGACCGTGCGCTGCACGCATCATCACTGCAGCTTGATTTCCACGTCGACGCCGGCGGGCAGGTCGAGTTTCATCAACGCATCGACGGTCTTGTCGGTGGGATCCACGATGTCCATCAGACGCAGGTGCGTACGGATTTCCAGCTGATCACGCGATGTCTCTGTTGACGTGCGGCGAACGCGCACATCGGAAAACGCTCGATGCGGGTTGGCAACGGCACCGGGCCGTGAACGACTGCGCGCGGTGCGCTTGGCCGCTATCAACGATCTCAGCGGCGGACTGGTCGATCAACTTGTAGTCGAACGCTTTCAGACGGATAGCGGATTTTCTGGTTTTGCCATGATGATTTCCTTTAAAGAGCGAGGAGCGCGGCAGACGCGCTCTATGTCTGCGATGGGATGGGACGTGAAAATCAGGCGATGATCTTGGCGACCACACCGGCACCGACGGTACGACCACCTTCACGGATGGCGAACCGCAGACCTGTTCCATGGCGATCAGGGCGATCAGCTTGACCTTCATCTGAACGCGTTTGTCACCCGGCATCACCATCTCGGTGACTTCCGCAGCGTCACCGGAACCGTCACGTCCGTCGTACGGAAGTAGAACTGCGGACGGTAGTTCGAGAAGAACGGCGTGTGACGACCACCTTCGTCCTTGCTCAGGATGTACACCTCGGCTTCGAACTCGGTGTGCGGCTTGATCGTGCCCGGCTAGCTGAGCACCGACCACGCTCGACGTCCTCGCGCTTCGTGCCGCGCAGCAGGATACCCACGTTGTCGCCTGCCTGACCCTCGGTCCCAGCAGCTTGCGGAACATCTCCACGCCCGTGCAGGTCGTCTTCTGCGTGTCACGGATACCGACGATCTCGATCTCGTCGCCAACCTTGATGATGCCACGCTCCACACGACCCGTAACCACCGTACCACGACCGAGATCGAGAACACGTCCTCGATCGGCATCAGGAACGATGCCGTCCACGGCACGCTCGGCTCGAATGTAGCTGTCCAGCGCCTCGGCCAGCGCCATGATGGCCGGCTCGCCGATCTCGCCTCGTGTCGCCTTCCAGCGCCTTCAGGGCCGAACCCTTGATGATCGGCAGATCGTCGCCCGGGAACTCATACTTCGACAGCAGTTCACGAACTTCCATCTCCACCAGCTCCAGCAGCTCGGCGTCGTCGACCATGTCGGCCTTTGTTCATGAACACGATGATGTAGGGAACACCCACCGGCGGGCCAGCAGGATGTGCTCGCGCGTCTGCGGCATCGGGCCGTCAGCCGACGACACTCACCCGAGGATCGCGCCGTCCATCTGGGCAGCACCGTGATCATGTTCTTCACGTAGTCGGCGTGTCCCGGCAGATCCACGTGTGCATAGTGGCGTTTGGCGGTCTCGTACTCGACGTGCGAGGTGGTGATCGTGATGCCCCGGGCTTTCTCTTCCGGTGCATTGTCGATCTGGTCATAGCCTTGGCCTCACCGCCGAACTTCTTCGACAGCATCAGGCAATCGCCGCCGTCAGCGTCGTCTTGCCATGGTCCACGTGACCGATGGTGCCCACGTTCACGTGCGGCTGGTCCGTTCAAACTTGCCTTTGCCAGTTTTTCAGTTCACTCCTGATTCTTTCAATCGAGATTGTCGTTTGTCGAGGCGAGGCACCTCGGCTGGTGTGCCCCACTCTTTCCGGCCTGTACGCGTGATTACGGGTACGGGCCCGCGATGACGGGCCTCGGCGACGTTCTTCGGCGCTTCGGCGTATTGCTTGAATTCCATAGTGTAAGTGGCACGACCCTGGGTCAGCGACCGCAGTGTGGTGGCATAGCCAAGATATCTCGGCCAGCGGCACTTCAGCCTTGATCTCGCTTGCCGCCACCGACCATGTCTTCCATGCCTCGATCATGCCGCGCCGCGAGGACAGGTCGCCCATCACGGTACCGGCATACCTTCCGGCGTTTCCACCCACGGCCATCATCGGCCCAGCAGGACCGGGCTGGCCTGCGCATGCCTTTCCTTGAACGCCATCGAACCCGCCTGCTTGAAGGCGTTTTCGTTGGAGTCCACGTCGTGGTACGAACCGAAGTGCAGCGTGACCTTCACGTCCACCACCGGGTAGCCGGCCAGCACGCCGGTCGGCAGGGTGTCTTCGATACCCTTCTGGACCGCGGGGATGAACTCGCGAGGCACCACACCGCCCTTGATGGCGTCGACGAACTCGAAGTTCGGGCCGCCCGGCTCCAGCGGTTCCAGCTGAGCACGACGTGACCGGTACTGACCACGACCACCGGACTGCTTGACGAACTTGGCTTCGGCGTTCTCGACCGTCTTGCGGATGGTCTCGCGGTAGGCCACCTGCGGCTTGCCGACGTTGGCTCCACGTTGAACTCACGCTTCATCCGGTCGACGATGATCTCGAGGTGCAGCTCGCCCATGCCGCCGATGATGGTCTGACCCGATTCCTCGTCGGTGTGGACGCGGAAGGACGGATCCTCGGCAGCCAGACGCGACAGCGCCAGACCCATCTTCTCCTGGTCGGCCTTCGACTTGGGCTCCACGGCCCCTGGCGGATCACCGGCCTGGGGAACACCATGCGCCTCGTGATGATCGGGCGGACTGGTCGGTCAACGTCTCACCGGTGGTGACTCTTCAGACCCACCACAGCGGCGATGTCGCCTGCGCGCACTTCCTCGATCTCTTCGCGGTTGTTGGCGTGCATCTGCAGCAGACGGCCGATGCGCTCCTTCTTGCCGCGGGTGGCGTTGAGCACCGTGTCGCCGGAGTTCAGCACGCCCGAGTCACACGCACGAAGGTCAGCTGGCCGACGAAGGGTCGGTCATCAGCTTGAATGCCAGCGCGGCGAACTTCTCGTTGTCGCCAGCCTTGCGGGTGACGCGGTTGTGCTGTCGTCCTCGCCTCGATCGGCGGGATCTCGACCGGCGACGGCAGGAAGTCGATCACGGCGTCCAGCATGCGCTGCACGCCCTTGTTCTTGAAGGCGGCAGCCGCACAGCATCGGCTGGATCTCGTTGGCGATGGTGCGCTTGCGCAGACCGGCCCGATCTTCTTCGGGCAGATCACCGTCTCGAGGTACTCGTTCATCAGGTCCTCGTCGGCTTCGGCCGCGGCTTCGAGCATCTTCCCGCGCCACTCGGCAGCCTTTTTCCTTCAAGTCGGCCGGGATGTCGCGGTAATCGAACTCATGTTCTGCGATGCCTCATCCCAGATGATGGCTTTCATCTTGATGAGGTCGACCACGCCTTCGAACTTGTCCTCGGCGCCGATGGGGATGACCACGGGCACGGATTGGCGCGCAGGCGCAGCTTCATCTGGTCACAGACCTTGTAGTTCGCGCCGGTGCGGTCCATCTTGTTCACGAAGGCCAGACGGGGCACGTGGTACTTGCTGGCCCTGACGCCAGACGGTCTCGGACTGCGGCCGCACGCCGCCCACTGCGCAGTACACCACTGCAAGCACCGTCCAGCACGCGCATCGAACGCTCCACCTCGATGGTGAAGTCGACGTCCCAGGGTGTCGATGATGTTGATACGGTGTTCCGGATAGGAAAGGTCCATGCCTTTCCAGAAGGTGGTCACGGCAGCGGAGTGATGGTGATGCCACGCTCCTGCTCCTGTTCCATCCAGTCGGTGGTGGCTGCGCCATCAGTGCACTTCACCCAGCTATGGTTCACGCCGGTGTAATACAGGATGCGCCTCGGTCGTCGTGGTTTTTCCCATCGAGTGGGCCGAAATACCAATATTCCGGTAGCGCCTGATGGGGGTCTGCGAGCCATGATGGTGAGTCCTTGAATAGACATTTGCATAGCAGCGGACCGACAGCCACCGACATTGCGGCGGCTGGTCCGCAGTAAAGGGGACGTATCGTCCCGTTCCGTCAGGAGACGGGTCAGAAGCGGAAGTGCGAGAAGGCGCGGTTGGCCTCAGCCATGCGGTGAACCCCGTCGCGACGCTTGACGGCGCCACCCTCGGTTCTCGGCCGCTTCCATCAGTTCGCTGGCCGCGCTGGCCCATGGACTTCTCGGCACGCTTCTTGGCGGCTTCACGCAGCCAGCGTCATGGCCAGCGCGGTACGGCGCATCGGGCGAACTTCAACCGGCACCTGATAGTTGGCACCACCCACACGACGGCTCTTGACCTCGACCATCGGACGGGAGTTGCCCAGTGCGGTGTTGAAGACTTCGATGGGATCCTTGCCGCCTTGGAGCGGATGATCCGACAGGCGCCGTACAGGATGCGCTCGGCGACGGCTTTCTTCGCCGGAGAGCATCAGCACGTTGATGAACCTGGCGACTTCTTCGTGTGATAGAGCGGATCCGGCAGGATCACGCGCTTCGGTACTTCAGCGCAGCGGCGGCATTTCTACCTCAGATTGACATTCAGCTGGCCTTGCACGCGGGCTCCGTGATTCCCGAGAAACTGGAAAACACGCCGCCTCATCGGATATGGACGGAAAAACAGGGAACCTTTGGCATTGCATGACCCCTGAACCTTTCTCGCAGGACAGCGAGGCGGGATCGCTTACTGATGGCGGCGCCGCCTGCGCCCATCGCAGGCGATCGTACCAACCACTCTTCCAGCCGACCACCCGGAAGACGGGACCGTGATGGGACTGATGATTACTGGCAGCCTTTGGGCCAGCTGGCGACCGTACTTGAACGGGCCTGTTTCGGTCCCTTGACGCCTTGCAGGTCAAGGGAGCCGCGAACGATGTGGTAGCGCACACCGGAAGGTCTTTCTGCACGACCGCCGCGGATCAGCACGACCGAGTGTTCCTGCAGGTATGTGCCTTCACCGCCGATGATGAGCTGATGACCTCGAAGCCGCTGGTGAGACGCACCTTGGCCGCTTTACGCAGCGCGGAGTTCGGCTTTGGGGGTGGTGGTGTAGACGCGGGTGCAAACACCGCGGCGCTGCGGGCAATCTTCCAGCGCGGGGCTCTTGCCTTGACGACCGCAGATTTACGCGGCTTGCGTACGAGCTGATTGATGGTTGGCAGCGCTGTTGACGCTTGATTTGGGAGCAGCCACGGCGGGCTGCGTCGATCGGAGATCAATCCACGGCAACGCGCGGCGGCGTCTGCCTGAATTCGATCTGCCGGGCCGGAAGAACCTGGCCTTGTGAGGCTGTCTGCCGCCCGATGCCCTTCGACTCGACGCCTTGACCGAACTGCCTTGGCAGACGGCCCCGGTGCTACCTAAAGAGCGCATCTGGCGCGGCATACGGCCGCCCCTGTGAACACGGGGAGTATAGAAGGAAGGTGTCGCGTCAATGAAGACAAGCTGTGCCCACGGCGTGGGCCATTCGCCGCACGCTTCAGGATGCGGGCAACAGGCTGGGGCTGAAACCTCAGAAGTAGCCGGGCTAGCGGCGCGGGCTGACGCCACCCTGTCGGCGGCAGCAGGCGCATGGCATCACGCACGGCCGCCTCGGCCTCTGCAGAGCTGCTGCCGGTAGCCGTGCACTGGGAACGTCCGGGACGTAGGCCCGGAAGCAGCTGCCTCGCTGTTCGATCACGATTGCATAAGCTGCCATGGTGTTTTTCTCTGACGGGGCGCCGGGCGCCTCAGCTGACGATTGTCCCGCCAAATCGACCGTCCTGCCGTGAATTCCGGCTGCTTCCTCCCTGAACGCTCCTCCGACAGCCCGGGATGCAACATGGCTGGCAGGGACGGACGCAGGGTGCTGCCTGTCCTTTATAGGGAGAAGATAAGGGAAAGTCCATTCGGCGTATTCCGGATGATGGACCCTTCAGACCGCTGATCCTGTGATTGCCAGCTGTCGATGAACGGTAATTATTTGTAATAGCGTCGAAACACACAACATGCCGGATCGAATCCATGCGCCATCCCTGATCACTGGCCGGATCAGCTCCGCCCCCGTCGCTGCCCTCGGCTTGCCTCATTCCATGCGGCCTCGCGTTACCCTTTTTCGGCTAGTGAACTCCGCATGCAGCCCATCCCGGGGCAGCGCGGATACAGATCTCTGGGTACCGGAGGGCTGACACAACTTGTTTCACTCCGCCCCGCTTTCGACGGCGCTCAGTAGCAACAAGCGCCGGAACGGTAATCCGCCCCGCCTTGTTCCTAGGCGCTCGGCCGGACCATCAGGCCCGGGCCGGTCATGGCAGGATCACCCTCTTCGCCGGAAGGCTGTGCCGGGGTCTCGTCCGACGAGGTGGACGGTCCGCCGAACAGTGCGCTCAGATCCAGCGCAGCCGCGGTGGCGGCGGCCGACGACGCACTTTCCTCGGCCGTCACCAGCTCGGGCTCGGACGACGCAGGCATGGCGAAGGCTGCTTCGGCGGCCGCCAGTGCGGCGGGCTTCCCGGCCTCGACCGATTCCTCTCGTGACGTGCCTTGTGGTAGGCCAGACCGTACCTGCGGGGATCAGGCGACCGACGATGACGTTCTCCTTCAGGCCACGCAGGTCGTCGCGCTTGCCCATGATGGCCGCCTCGGTCAGTACTCGGGTGGTTTCCTGGAAGGAAGCCGCCGAGATGAACGAGTCGGTGGACAGCGAGGCCTTGGTGATACCCAGCAGGATAGCTTTTCATACGACGGCGGCAGCTTGCCTTCGTCGTTCATCTGTCGGTAGCATCCGAGAGCTCGCTGCGCTCGACCCGCTCGCCCACGACGAAGTTGGCGCCTCGGCGGTAACGACCACACGACGCAGCATCTGGGCGAACGATCACCTCGATGCTTGTCGTCGATCTTCACGCCCTGCAGTCGGTAGACGTCCTGCACCTCGTCCACGATGTAGCGCGACAGCGCCTCAATGCCCAGCAGACGCAGGATGTCGTGCGGATCGGCCGGGCCGTCCACGATCATCTCGCCCTTGTTGACCACCTGACCATCGTGCACCAGCACGTGCTTCTCTTTCGGGATCAGGAACTCGTGCGCATTGCCGTCCAGATCGGTGATGACCAGACGCTGCTTGCCCTTGCGTCTCTTGCTGAACGAGACCGTACCGGTGACCTCTGCCAGCATGCCGGCGTCCTTGGGCGAACGGGCTTGAACAGCCTCGGCCACCCGCGGCAGACCCCGGTCAATGTCCCGGTTCTTCTGGGATTCCTGCGGATACGTGCCAGCACCCTCACCAACGGCCACCTGCTGGCCGTCGCGCACGGTGATCAGCGCGCCCACCGAAGCTGATCTGCACCGAGTGATCGGTGCCGGCGATCTCACTTCTCGCCCGCCTCGTTGATCAGCTTCATCGTGGACGGACGTTCTTGGCGTCGCACCCCGCCGCTTGGCGTCGATGACCACCTGCGTGGACAGACCGGTGACCTCGTCGACCTGTTTGGCCACGGTCACGCCTTCCTCGACGTTCTCGAAGCGCACCGTACCGCCGTACTCACTGATGATCGGGCGGGTCAGCGGATCCCAGCTGGCCAGCTGCGAGCCGGCGGTGAGCGCCTGACCGCTCGCGGACGCAGCGTGGCACCGTAGGGGATCTTGTGGCGCTCGCGCTCGCGGCCGTTGTCGTCGGTGATCATCACCCCGCCCGAACGCGAGATGACGATCAGCTCGCCCTTGGCGTTGGTGATGTAGCGCATGGTGGCCGTGAAGCGAGCCGTACCGTTGACTTGGTTTCACCGAGCTGGCGACCGCGGCACGCGAAGCAGCACCACCGATGTGAAGGTCCGCATGGTCAGCTGGTACCCGGCTCACCGATGGACTGGGCGGCGATGATGCCGACCGATTCACCGGTGTTGACCAGCACGCCGCGGCCTGCGTCGCGGCCGTAGCACTTGGCGCACAGGCCATAGCGCACGTCGCAGGTCAGCGGGGTACGCACGCGCACCCTGTCGATGCCCAGCTGCTCGATCTTCTCGACCGTGTCCTCGTTCAGCAGTTCGCCGGCCGGGATGGCGGTTTCTGCGTCTCGGGTTGATCGTCCACGGCCGTGACACGACCCAGCACGCGATCGCGCAGCGGCTCGATGACCTCGCCGCCCTCGACCAGCGCACGCATGGCCACACCGTTGCTGGTGCCGCAGTCGTGCTCGGTCACCACCAGATCCTGCGCGACGTCCACCAGACGACGGGTCAGATAACCCGAGTTGGCGGTCTTCAGCGCGGTGTCGGCCAGACCCTTGCGGGCGCCGTGGGTGGAGATGAAGTACTCGCAGAACGTTCAGGCCTTCGCGGAAGTTCGCCGTGATCGGCGTCTCGATGATCGACCCATCCGGCTTGGCCATCAGGCCCCGCATGCCCGCCAGCTGACGGATCTGCGTGGCCGAACCACGAGCGCTCGAGTCGGCCATCATGTAGATGGCGTTGAACGACTCCTGCTTCTGCACCAGACCTTCGCGGTTGACGACGTCCTCGGCTGCCAGCTGGTCCATCATGGCCTTTGGCCACCGTCACCGGCCTTGGACCAGATGTCCACCACCTGTTGTAGCGCTCGCCCCGGGTCACCAGACCCGAGGTGTACTGCTGCTCGATCTCCTTGACCTCCTTCTCGGCGGCGGCCGTGATCTGCGGCTTGACGGCGGCACCAGCATGTCGTCGATGGCGATGGAGATGCCACCGCGCGTGGCCAGCCGGAAGCCGTTCTGCATCAGCTGGTCGGCCGATGACCGTGGCCCGCAGACCGCAGCGACGGAACGAGGCGTTGATCAGGCGCGAGATTTCTTCTTCTTCAGCGCCCGGTTCATCAGGTCGAACGGCAGGCCCCGGGCAGGATCCGGACAGCAGCGCACGACCGACGGTCGTTTCGAAGCGCTTGAACATCGGGCGGAAACTCGTTGTCGCCGATGCGCCTCGTACCATCGGAGACGCACGGTGATCTTTCGTGCCCAGCTCGACCTCGCCGTTGTCGTAGGCGCGCTGCACTCCTCGATGTCGGCCGCATATGCCCTCGCCTCGCTGCTGACCTCGGCACGGGTGGCGTACAGAGACCCAGCACGATGTCCTGCGACGCACGATCGACGGCCCGCCGTTGACGGAACAGCACGTTGTTGGAGTGCCAGCATCAGGCGCGGGCTTCCATCTGCGCTTCCAGCGACAGCGGGACGTCACGGCTATCTGGGTCGCCGTCGAGTCGGCGCTGAAGGCGGCGCAGACCAGCGGGTGCAGCTGGATGGCCTGGCCTCGATCAGCACCGGCTCGAAGCGCCCGGATGCCCAGACGGTGCAGCGTCGGCGCCCGGTTCAGCATGACCGGATGCTCGCGGATGACCTCTTCCAGATGTCCCAGACGATGGTTCCTGCGTGTCCACCATCTTCTTGGCCTGCTTGATGGTGGTGGCTGCCGACATCGCCTCCAGCTTGTTGAAGATGAAGGGTTTGAACAGCTCCAGGGCCATCAGCTTGGGCAGACCGCACTGGTGCAGCTTGAGCTGCGGGCCCACCACGATGACCGAACGGCCCGAGTAGTCGACGCGCTTGCCCAGCAGGTTCTGACGAAAGCGACCGCCCTTGCCCTTGATCATGTCGGCCAGCGACTTCAGCGCACGCTTGTTGGCGCCCGTCATGGCCTTGCCACGGCGGCCGTTGTCCAGCAACGAGTCGACCGATTCCTGCAGCATCCGCTTCTCGTTGCGGACGATGATCTCGGGGGCCTTCAGCTCCAGCAGACGCTTGAGGCGGTTGTTCCGGTTGATGACACGACGATACAGATCGTTCAGGTCGGACGTGGCAAAGCGGCCACCGTCCAGCGGCACCAGCGGACGCAGCTCGGGCGGCAGCACCGGCAGCACTTCCATGACCATCCACTCGGGACGGATGCCCGAACGCTGGAAGCCTTCCAGCACCTTTCAGGCGCTTGGCGATCTTCTTGACCTTGGCTTCGGAGCTGGTGACCTGGATTTCCTCGCGCAGACGATCGACCTCGCGGTCCACGTCGATGGACTTGAGCAGCTCGCGCACGCCCTCGGCACCCATCGCGGCCACGAACTCGTCACCGTACTCCTCGGTCTGGCCGTGAAGTCGTCCTCGGTGAGCAGCTGGTTGCGCTTGAGCGGGGTCATGCCGGGCTCGACCACGACATAGGCCTCGAAGTACAGCACGCGCTCGATGTCGCGCAGCGTCATGTCCAGCACCATGCCCAGACGCGACGGCAGCGACTTCAGGAACCAGATGTGCGCCACCGGGCTGGCCAGCTCGATATGGCCCATGCGCTCGCGGCGCACCTTGGCCAGCGTCACTTCCACGCCGCACTTTTCGCAGATCACGCCGCGATGCTTGAGGCGCTTGTACTTGCCGCACAGGCACTCGTAGTCCTTGATGGGCCCGAAGATCTTGGCGCAGAACAGGCCGTCACGCTCGGGCTTGAAGGTCCGGTAGTTGATGGTCCTCGGGCTCTGACTTCGCCGTAGACCAGGAGCGAATCTTGTCGGGAGAGGCCAGCCGATGCGGATGGCATCGAAGTGGTCGCTCTCCTCGACCTGTTTGAAGAGATCCAGCAATGCTTTCATGGGTTCTCCGTTGTGTTCCTCAGCTCAGTCTCAGGCGCGTTCGAGATCGATGTCGATGCCGAGCGAGCGAATTTCCTTGACCAGCACGTTGAAGGATTCCGGCATGCCGGCGTCGATGGCGTGCTCGCCCTTGACCATGTTTTCGTAGACCTTTCGCACGACCGGTCACGTCGTCGGACTTGACCGTCAGCATCTCCTGCAGCGTGTAGGAGGCGCCATAGGCTTCCAGCGCCCAGACCTCCATCTCGCCGAAACGCTGGCCACCGAACTGGGCCTTGCCGCCCAGCGGCTGCTGGGTCACCAGGCTGTACGGACCGGTGGAGCGGGCGTGCATCTTGTCGTCGACCAGGTGGTGCAGCTTCAGGAAGTGCATGTAGCCCACCGTGACAGGCCGGTCGAACGGATCGCCGGTGCGGCCGTCACGCAGGATGAGCTGCGTCTTGCTGGGCGTGAAGCCCAGTTTCTCGGTCCGCGGGTCATCCGACGGGAAGGCCAGATCCAGTGCGGCGTGGATCTCTTCCTCGGTCGCACCGTCAAACACCGGGGTGGCAAACGGCACGCCGTCCCGCAGGTTGTTGGCCATGGCCAGCAGCTCGTCGTCGGACAGCTCGGACAGGTTGGCCTTCTCGCCGCGGTCGTTGTAGACCTTGTCGAGATAGCGGCGCAGCTCGGAAACCTTCACGTGACGGTCCAGCATCTCGCCGATGCGCAGGCCCACGCCCTTGGCAGCCCAGCCCAGGTGGGTTTCCAGAATCTGGCCCACGTTCATCCGCGACGGCACGCCCAGCGGGTTCAGCACGATGTCGCACGGGGTGCCATCGGCCATGTAGGGCATGTCCTCGATCGGCACGATACGCGAGACCACACCCTTGTTGCCGTGGCGGCCGGCCATCTTGTCACCCGGCTGCAGGCGGCGCTTGACGGCCAGGTAGACCTTGACCATCTTCAGCACGCCCGGGGGCAGCTCGTCGCCCTGGGTGAGCTTCTTGCGCTTCTCTTCGAAGGCCAGGGTCGAACTGGTGACGCTCTGCTCGATGGCGTCCTTCATGCCTTCCAGCCAGCGTGCATCTTCCTCGTTGGCCAGACGCACCTCGAACCAGTGGTAGCGGTCCAGATCCTTCAGGTAGTCGCGGGTGACGACCGTGCCCTTGGCCAGCTTCTTGGGTCCGCCATTGGCTTCCTTGCCGTCCAGAAACGCTCGATCCGGCTGAAGGCGTCGTTCTCGACGATCCGCAGCTGGTCGTTCAGGGTCCAGACGGAAGCGCTTGAGCTCGTCGTCGATGATCGACTCGCGCCCGCTTGTCACGGGTGATGCCCTCGCGGGTGAACACCTGCACGTCGATGACGGTGCCGTTCATGCCCGAAGGCACGCGCAGGCTGGTGTCCTTCACGTCGGAGGCCTTCTCACCGAAGATCGCGCGCAGCAGCTTCTCTTCCGGGTGAGCTGGGTCTCGCCCTTGGGCGTGACCTTGCCCACCAGCGTGTCGCCGGCCGAGACTTCGGCACCGATGTAGACGATGCCGGACTCGTCCAGACGGGCCAGCTGGCTCTCGGACAGATTGAGATGTCGCGGGTGATTTCCTCGGGCCCCAGCTTGCTGTCACGCGCCAGCACCGACAGCTCCTCGATGTGGATCGAGGTGTAGCGGTCGTCGGACACCACCTTCTCCGAGATCATCACCGAGTCCTCGAAGTTGTAGCCGTTCCAGGGCATGAACGCGATCAGCATGTTCTGCCCCAGGGCCAGCTCGCCGAGGTCGGTCGAAGCGCCGTCGGCGATCACGTCGCCGGCAGCCAGTCGGTCGCCCTTGGAGACGATCGGACGCTGGTTGATGCTGGTGTTCTGGTTGCTGCGGGTGTACTTGACGAGGCTGTAGATGTCCACACCCACTTCGCCCGCCGTGGCTTCCTCGTCGTTGACGCGGATCACCACCCGGTTGGCATCGACGTAGTCGACGATGCCGCCGCGCAGCGCGGTGACGACCGTGCCCGAGTCCACCGCGCAGGTGCGCTCGATGCCGGTACCGACCAGCGGTTTCTGCGGACGCAGGCAGGGCACGGCCTGACGCTGCATGTTGGCGCCCATCAGCGCCCGGGTTCGCGTCGTCGTGCCCAAGGAACGGAATCAGCGAGGCGGCCACCGACACGATCTGCGACGGTGCCACGTCGATGTACTCCACGCGGTCGGCCGAGACCAGCTGGGTCTCGCCGTTGATGCGCACCGACACCAGCTCGCCGGTCAGGCGGCCTTCATCATCCAGCTCGGCGTTGGCCTGGGCGATAACGTAGCGACCTTCCTCGATGGCCGACAGGAAGTCGATCTGGTCGGTCAGCTTCTGGTTCTCGACCTTGCGGTACGGGGTCTCCAGGAAGCCGAACTCGTTCAGACGGGCATAGAGGGCCAGCGAGTTGATCAGACCGATGTTCGGACCTTCCGGCGTCTCGATCGGGCAGACGCGGCCATAGTGGGTCGGGTGCACGTCACGCACCTCGAAGCCGGCACGCTCACGCGTCAGACCGCCTGGGCCCAGTGCCGAAACACGGCGCTTGTGGGTGATCTCCGACAGCGGGGTTGGTCTGGTCCATGAACTGCGACAGCTGGCTGGAGCCGAAGAACTCACGGATGGCAGCGCTGATCGGCTTGCTGTTGATCAGGTCATGCGGCAGCAGGTTCTCGGTCTCGGCCTGACCCAGACGCTCGCGCACGGCGCGCTCGACCCGCACCAGACCGGCGCGGAACTGGTTCTCGGCCAGTTCGCCCACGCAGCGCACGCGACGGTTGCCCAGGTGGTCGATATCGTCGATCTCGCCCTTGCCGTTGCGCAGGTCCACCAGCAGCTTGATGACGGCCACGATGTCGTCGTCTTCCAGCGTCATGCGGGCCCGTGGGTCCTCACGGCCGACGCGGCTGTTGAACTTCATCCGGCCCACGCGCGACAGGTCGTAGGTGTCCTCGTTGTAGAAGAGGCGGTTGAACAGCGCCTCGACCGCGTCCTCGGTCGGCGGCTCACCCGGGCGCATCATCCGGTAGATGGCGATGCGAGCCGAGATCTGGTCGGCGGAGTCATCCAGACGCAGGGTCTGCGAGATGAACGGACCCGCGTCCAGATCGTTGGTGTAGAGCGTGCGGAACTCGTGGATGTTGGCCGCGCGCAGGCGACCCAGGCTGTCCTCGGTCAGCTCTGTCGTTGGCGCGCATGACGATCTCGCCGGTCTCGGGATCGACGATGTCGGTGGCCACGGCACGGCCCAGCAGGAATTCATCCGGCACGCTGATCAGCTTCAGGCCAGCTTTTTCCATGTCGCGGATGTGCTTGGCATTGATCCGCTTGTCCTTGGCAACGATGACGTTGCCTTCACGGTCGGTGATGTCGAAACGGGCCGTCTCACCCTTCAGACGCTCGGGCACCAGCTCCATCTTGGCGCCTTCCGACTCCAGCGTGAAGGTGTCGAAGACGAAGAAGTGAGCCAGGATCTGCTCCGGCGTCATGCCGATGGCCTTCAGCAGGATCGTCACCGGCATCTTGCGGCGACGGTCGATACGGAAGTATAGGATATCCTTGGCGTCGAACTCGAAGTCCAGCCACGAGCCACGGTAGGGGATGATCCGTGCCGAGAAGAGCAGCTTGCCGGAGCTGTGGGTCTTGCCGCGGTCGTGCTCGAAGAACACGCCGGGCGAACGGTGCAGCTGCGAGACGATGACGCGCTCGGTACCGTTGATGACGAAGGAGCCGGTCGGCGTCATGAGCGGAATCTCGCCCATGTAGACCTCCTGCTCCTTCACCTCCTTGACCGTGGGCTTGCTGGCCTCGCGGTCCATGATGACCAGGCGCACGCGGGCGCGCAGCGGTGCGCAGAAGTTCAGGCCGCGCTGCTGGCACTCCTTCATGTCGAAGGCGGGCTGGCCCAGCGTGTAGCCGACGAACTCCAGACGCGCCATGTCGTTGTGCGAAGAGATCGGAAAGATCGACTTCAATGCCGCCTGTAGCCCCACATCCTTGCGTTGGTCGGCGGGCACGCCCTCCCGCAGGAACTCGGCATAGGATTCAGCTGCGTGGCCAGCAGATAAGGCACTTCCTACGGCACGGGCACGCCGGTAGGGCCAAAGCTCTTGCGGATGCGCTTCTTTTCAGTGAACGAGTAGGTCACGGACTCTCCGTGAGACGTCGGGGTCACGATAGGCGAACGGAAGCCGCGCAGCGAAGGGCACCGCAGCTTCTGATTCTGGATCCGGGGCGGGAAGGCAACATGCGGCTGGCCGGGCAGCCCGCAACAAGGCCCTGACAGGGCGAAACGCGCCGTTTCGCGGTGTACCGCATGTGTATCCGTGGAAGAAACCCGCTGCAGGACCCGGCTCGGTAGCCCTTGGTGCCTCGAAGAGGCAAGCTGGCCAACGAACAGGGTCTTGAAGCGAGTCTGGAAAGGGGCTGGACGCTACCGGCCTGGTGCTGCCGCGACGACGACCGAGGCACGCGGGCGAATAACTCGCCAACCACCGGGCTCCCAAACACCACAATCCGGGATCAGGGGAACATGCCGCTCACCAAGCGCGAGTGAAAGCGCTTCGGAGACGGCTGCCGGGAAACGCCCGCACCCCTGCCCTTCGGCAGGATGATGAGGGGTTTCCCGGTAAGGCAAACCCGCCGGATACACGGCAAACGACCGAGGTCCCCTGACAGCAGACCCCGGTCCCTTGGCCGATACCCGGCGGCAAGTCGATTACTTGACTTCGACCTTGGCGCCAGCGTCTTCCAGCTGTTTCTTCAGCGCGTCGGCGTCGGCCTTCGAGATGCCTTCCTTCACAGGCTTCGGAGCACCGTCGACCAGGTCCTTGGCTTCTTTCAGGCCCAGGCCGGTAGCGGCACGCACGACCTTGATCACCTCGACTTTCTTCTCGCCAGCAGCGGCCAGAACCACGGTGAACTCGGTCTGCTCTTCGGCAGCAGCACCACCAGCGGCGCCACCAGCGGCCGGAGCGGCCACGGCGACAGCAGCGGCAGCAGCCGACACGCCGAATTTCTCTTCCATCATCTTGATCAGTTCGGACAGTTCCAGAACTGTCATGCCTGCGACTGCGTCGAGGATCTCTTCTTTGCTCAGTGCCATTTGGAATTACTCCAGTTCGATTGCGTTTGTTACGTCGGATGAAGCCCGACAGTCAATGTGAGTGCGGGGATGCTCAGGCAGCTTCCTGCTTGTCGCGCACGGCCGCCAGACCGCGAACGAACTTCGTCGGAACCTCGTTGAGGGTACGAACGAAGGTAGCAACCGGTGCCTGCATCGTGCCCAGCAGCTTGGCCAGCAGCTCTTCGCGGCTCGGCATGGTGGCCAGGGCCTGAACCCCGGCGACGTCCATGACCACATTGGGCATGGCACCACCCTTCACCACGAGCTGGTCGTTGGCTTTTGCGAAGCTGGCGATCAGCTTGGCGGGCGCGACCGGATCAGCGGAAATGCCGTACATCAGCGGACCGACCATCTGGTCAGCCAGCTTCTCGTAAGGCGTATCCTTGACGGCGCGACGCACCAGCGTGTTCTTCAACACGCGCAGATACACACCCGATTCCCGTGCCTGCTTGCGCAGCTGGGTATCTTCTCGACTGTCAGACCACGGTACTCGGCGGGACGATCGAGCCAGCCTGTGCCACCGGGCACTGACTTCCCTCGATGACGGCCGCTTTCTTCACGATTGAGAGCCACGGTCTTTCCTTACAAATGAGATGGTTGCGCCGAAGCACTTCCATCGTTGACAACACGGCGATCAGGTGTGAAGCCTTCAGCCACAGGCGCTGCATCCTCAAGGGGTGAAACCCCATGAAATGCGCCGTCTGCAATCGAACACTTCATTCTTCAGGACCGCCATCTGCGTATGGCGCCGGAAACCGGATGGCGAACCACCCTGCTCCTGCATTCAAGACTGCCCTTGCCGGCAAGCCGGCTTGCTTTGGTCCCATACGGTCTTTTGACAACACGTACCCGAGGGTACGGGCCCAAAAGCTTGGTGGGGAAGGACAGATACCGCCGGCAAACCGACGGAAAACCTGCTGGAACCTTCGCCCCGAATCACTTCAAGATCCCATCAGGCCTTGAAGGCTGCTGCTAGTTGGTAGCCCGGCTCGTTGCCGGGCAACATCCTGCAGTCGGCCCTCACGGCCAGGAGATCAGGCTCCCGTGCCGCTGACGGAAGCGGTGTCAACCTTGACACCCACGCCCATCGTGCTGGAGACCGCGACCTTGCGCAGGTACAGCCCCTTGGAGGTGGCGGGCTTGGCACGGACCAGAGCCTCGACCAGAGCAGCCAGGTTCTCCTGCAGCGCCGCCACGTCGAAGGAAGCACGGCCGATGGTGGAGTGGATGATACCGGCCTTGTCGGTACGGTACTGAACCTGACCCGACTTGGCGTTCTTGACAGCCTCAGCAACGTTCGGCGTCACGGTACCGACCTTCGGGTTCGGCATCAGGCCACGGGGACCCAGGATCTGGCCCAGCGAGCCGACCACGCGCATGGCGTCCGGCGAAGCGATGACCACGTCGAAGTCCAGCTGACCAGCCTTCACTTTCTCGGCCAGATCTTCCATGCCCACGATGTCGGCGCCGGCGGCCTCGGCTTCTTTTCAACCTTGGCACCCTGCGTGAACACCGCAACGCGAACCGGCTTGCCGGTACCGCGGGGCAGCACCACCGAACCACGCACCAGCTGGTCGGATTTGCGGGGATCGATACCCAGCTGAACAGCCACGTCGACGGACTCGTCGAACTTGGCGGTTGCGCATTCCTTGACCAGGCCGAGGCGTCAGCGGCGGGATACAGCTTGTTGGCTTCGACCTTGGCGCTCAGCGCCTTGGCACGTTTGCTCAGCTTGGCCATTTACACGCCCTCCACGTTCACGCCCATGCTGCGGGCAGAGCCGGCGATTGTACGCACGGCGGCATCCAGGTCGGCAGCGCTCAGGTCAGGCTGCTTGGTCTTGGCGATCTGCTCCAGCTGTTCGCGGGTCAGCGTGCCCACCTTGTCGGTGTGGGGGTCTTCGAACCCTTGTCGATCTTGGCGGCTTTCTTGATCAGGATGGACGCCGGCGGCGTCTTCATGATGAAGGTGAAGCTCTTGTCGGCGAAGGCGGTGATGACCACGGGGATCGGCAGACCGGGCTCCATGCCCTGCGTCTGGGCGTTGAACGCCTTGCAGAACTCCATGATGTTCAGACCGCGCTGACCGAGGGCCGGACCGATCGGGGGCGAGGGGTTGGCTTTGCCTGCAGGAACCTGCAGCTTGATGAAGCCGACGATTTTCTTGGCCATGAATGGCTACTCCTGTGAGTACGACCGCCCGTAATCAGAATGGCGAACCTTTCTGACACAGGCTCCTCAAAACGCTGCCGCCCCCTTTCGAAAGGCAGCAGCCTGAAACTGTCTTGCTGCGGAAGGAAACGCCTTCCAGGATCAGAGCTTCTCGACCTGCCCGAACTCCAGTTCGACCGGCGTGGCCCGACCGAAGATGGTGACGGACACCGTCAGGCGGCTCTTCTCGTAATTGACTTCCTCGACGTTGCCATTGAAATCGGCAAACGGACCTTCTTGACCCTGAACCATCTCGCCAATCTCGAAGAGCGTCTTCGGACGCGGCTTTTCCACGCCCTCGGCCATCTGGTTCATGATCTTGTCGACTTCAGCACTGGGAAATGGCCGCAGGACGGTTACCGCTACCACCGACGAACCCGGTGACCTTGTTGGTGTTCTTCACCGTGCCAGGATGTCATCGTTCATTTCCATCTCGACCAGCACGTAGCCGGGAAAGAAACGACGCTCGGTGATGGAACGCTGGCCGTTCTTCATCTCCACCACTTCTTCGGTGGGGACGAGAATCTGGCCGAAGAGATCCTGCATGCCCGCACGCTCGACGCGCTCACGAATGGCACGGCCGACGCTCTTCTCCATGCCCGAGTAGGCGTGCACCACATACCAACGTTTGCTCATCAGCGACTCCAGCCCAGCACGAGATCGTACAAAACGAACTGCAGCCCGGAATCGACGAGCCACAGGAAGATGGCCATGACGACCACGAACAAGAAGACGTACAGCGTGACCGACCAGGTCTCCTTCTTGGTGGGCCAAACGACTCGCCGGGTTTCCTGCCGGATTCACGCAGGAAGGCGAGCAGACGACGACCCTGCGTCGACGTCCAGGCAATCAGACCACCCAGCACCAGACCGCCGATGACGGACAGCACCCGGAAGATCAGCGCCTGATCACGCAACAGGTAGAAGCCGACGACGCCAGCCACCACGACCAGAATGGCAAGGATCAGCTTGACTCGGTCGCCGCCGGACGTGACATCTTCGACTTTTATGCTGCGCTGCCATGTATCCAGCCTGAAATATGCAGTCTTCGACCGCCATGAATGACTCTTGTTCTGACGAAAGCGGGCCTTGTCGGCCCGGCTTTCTTGCTACATCAGGAAAAGTGGCAGGGGCAGAGGGAATCGAACCCCCAACCTTTGGTTTTGGAGACCAACGCTCTGCCAGTTGAGCTATGCCCCTACGTTTCCTTCAATCCTTGGTATCAGGCGATGATCTTGGCGACCACACCGGCACCGACGGTACGACCACCTTCACGGATGGCGAACCGCAGACCCTGTTCCATGGCGATCGGGGCGATCAGCTTGACCTTCATCTGAACGTTGTCACCCGGCATCACCATCTCGGTGCCTTCCGGCAGCGTCACCGAACCCGTCACGTCCGTCGTACGGAAGTAGAACTGCGGACGGTAGTTCGAGAAGAACGGCGTGTGACGACCACCTTCGTCCTTGCTCAGGATGTACACCTCGGCTTCGAACTCGGTGTGCGGCTTGATCGTGCCCGGCTTGGCCAGCACCTGACCACGCTCGACGTCCTCGCGCTTCGTGCCGCGCAGCAGGATACCCACGTTGTCGCCTGCCTGACCCTGGTCCAGCAGCTTGCGGAACATCTCCACGCCCGTGCAGGTCGTCTTCTGCGTGTCACGGATACCGACGATCTCGATCTCGTCGCCAACCTTGATGATGCCACGCTCCACACGGCCCGTAACCACGGTACCACGACCTGAGATCGAGAACACGTCCTCGATCGGCATCAGGAACGTACCGTCCACGGCACGCTCGGGCTCGGGGATGTAGCTGTCCAGCGCCTCGGCCAGCGCCATGATGGCCGGCTCGCCGATCTCGCTCGTGTCGCCTTCCAGCGCCTTCAGCGCCGAACCCTTGATGATCGGCAGATCGTCGCCCGGGAACTCGTACTTCGACAGCAGTTCACGAACTTCCATCTCCACCAGCTCCAGCAGCTCGGCGTCGTCGACCATGTCGGCCTTGTTCATGAACACGATGATGTAGGGAACACCCACCTGGCGAGCCAGCAGGATGTGCTCGCGCGTCTGCGGCATCGGGCCGTCAGCCGACGACACCACCAGAATCGCGCCGTCCATCTGGGCAGCACCGGTAATCATGTTCTTCACGTAGTCGGCGTGTCCCGGGCAGTCCACGTGTGCATAGTGGCGCTTGGCGGTCTCGTACTCGACGTGCGAGGTGTTGATCGTGATGCCCCGGGCCTTCTCTTCCGGTGCATTGTCGATCTGGTCATAGCCCTTGGCCTCACCGCCGAACTTCTTCGACAGCACCGTGGCAATCGCCGCCGTCAGCGTCGTCTTGCCATGGTCCACGTGACCGATGGTGCCCACGTTCACGTGCGGCTTGGTCCGTTCAAACTTGCCCTTTGCCATAACTGGAGACTCCTGATGTCTGGGTGGGGAGTGGCCGACCGACCCGGGATCCGTCAGGGACCCTCCCTGACATGACGCGCTGCCATCGCCGGCAACGCTTTGGAATATGTGGTGCCCATGGCGCGGATCGAACGCGCGACCTCTCCCTTACCAAGGGAGTGCTCTACCACTGAGCCACATGGGCATGACCTTCAACAACCTTGCCTGAAGCAGACAAGGGACAGACACGCTTGAACTTTCAGCCTTGCCTGCAGGACGACGTAGCCGCCCTCGCAACCAAACCGCTGTGTGCCTGTCCGGTCAATGGGACATTATGAAGACTTTTTCTCTGCGATGCAAGGGGGTGGCGAAGTTCCATCATCAGCACCCGATCTGCGCTCGCGCGGATAGGTCCACAAGGGCGTGATGATAGGGCAAAACCGGCTTTTGTGCGCATGGCTGCCGCGCTTCCCGCCCAAACGTCGCGTACCGCATACGCTCAACGGCATCCACCTCCCCCGTTGCACTTGCCGTCACGGACAGAACGCCCAGGTACCACGACCCGGTTGTCTGGTGACGCGCCGTGCGCCCGGCATGCTGTTCCGCACCGGCTCATTCTGGCAAGATCAGCGTTGCCCATTCGACAGACATCTTTGGAATCCGCCCCATGAACACTCCCAAGACCCTGGTTGCCAGCGCTCTGGCGCTGGCCTTTGCCTTGGCAGGCTGCAGCCTTCTGCCCAGCACCGCTGACACGACGCCTGCCACTAGCGTGAAGGAAATGGCCGAGGCCCCGCTGACGATCCAGACCTACAACCCGGGCGAGGAGGCGATCTTTTGCCGTGTCGTCCACCCCGGTGCAGGGGTAAAAAGGACGCCATCCTGATCGACGCCCAGTTCTCGGCCGAGGATGCCCTGCAAGCTGGCTGCGCAGATCAAGGCCAGCGGCAAAGAGGCTCGTGGGCCATCTATATCAGCCATTCCGATCCGGACTTCTACTTCGGGCTGGATACGCTGAAGCGCGAGTTCCCCGAGGCGCGGATCGTGGCCACGCCGCAAACCGTTGCCGCCATCAAGCAGAACAAGGACATCAAGCTCAAGGTCTGGGGGCCACAGCTGGGCGAGAGCGCGCCCAAGGACATCATCATTCCGGAGCCGCTGGACGGTGACCGCCTGAAGCTGGAAGGGCAGACGCTGCAGGTGGTGGGCCTGGACGGCCCCACGCCGGACCGCACCTTCGTCTGGATCCCGTCGATCCGCGTGGTAGCCGGCGGCATTCCCGTGGTGGCCGGAGAGCACGTCTGGATGGCGGACACGCAGACGCCGCAATCGCATGCGGACTGGCTGACCACACTGGACCGCATCCAGGCGCTGAACCCGTCCGTGGTGATCCCCGGGCACTATGCGCCGGGCAGTGCGCTGGACCTGAGGGCCGTCCAGTTCACCGGTGACTACATCCGCGCATTCGACGAGGAAGCAGCCAAGGCCACCAACTCGACCGAGCTGATCTCGGCCATGAAGGCTCGCTACCCCCACCTGGCCGGCGAAGGGTCCCTGACCTGAGTGCCAGGGTGGCCATGGGCGAGATGCAGTGGCCCTGACGGGCCTTCAGGGCTGCGTGGCGCTCAGCTCGTCGAGCAGCGCCAGCAGCGCCCTGGACTTTCTCCTTGCCGAATTTCTCTTCCGGGCGCCGGTAGTCGTCCTCGACCTCATCGACCATATCGTTGAAACAGGTCTGCCCAGCAGGACTCAGGCTCACGTAGACGCGGCGCTGATCATGCCGGGGCTTGCGGCGCTGGACGAGGCCATCCCGCTCCATGCGCTGGAGCACGCCCGTCATGCTGGGCTTCAGGATGCAGACCAGCTCGGCGAGCTGGTGACTTTCCAGCTCGCCATAGCGGCGCAGCACACGAATGATCCGCCATTGCTGCTCGGTGAGTCCATGCCGGTTGAGCGACGGCCGGAAGAAGAGCATGGCCGATTCCCGAGCCTGCAGCAGCGCCATCGTGAGGGAGGGACGCACGGTGACGGGCGGCGGCGCGGCGATATCCGGCGCGGGAATGGGAGGATCGGGCGCGCGTGTCGGCGTCAGGCGAGTCGTCCGGGGCTTCAGGGCGTGCTGCCCCCCCTCGGGCAGAGGCTGTGCATCAAGCACCGAGAAGGGATGGGTGCCGGCATCAACACTGGCATCCGGCAGCGCAACGGTCGATGTGAATGCGTCCATATCCATGGGGATTGTCAAAACATGTCATCTGAACAATACCGGCAGGATACCCCAGACCGTGCGATCGGGTGGAGATAACCAATCGCTTTCCCGCCCGAAGGGCCGGATACAGGCCGTTTTCCAGAAAAAGAAATATCCCGTTCGAGAATTTTTTTCACATCGAATCCATCGCCCGGACCGTCGGGGACGGGCAACGGGCCGCCCCTCAGCAGCGCACGATGACCCGCTTCAACATGTCGGCGAACAGCGCCTTTTCTTCGTCCGAAAAAGGGAGCAAAACTCTGTCCTGCTGACGGCGGGCCATGTCCCAGACGGCCTGCGCCTGACGATGCCCCTCAGGGGTCAGCACGAAACCGCACCCCTCCTGCCGGACCAGGCCCCGCTCACGCAACAGGCGCAGCACCGGCTCGACTTCGCGCGCCGGCATGACGGCCTGGTGCACCACCGTCGCCAGATCGGCTGGCTGGTCAGCATCCAGGACCAGCAGCACGCGTGACTCGCCTGCACTCCACCCACCCTGCCGGCGCTCGGGCTGACAGGCTTCCTGATGGGCACGCATCGCCCGGCTCATCAGATAGAAGTAGTTGTCCACCGTGCGGCTGTGGAACTCGGTGCGCGGGGCATTCACCTCTTCCCGCTCTTCCAGCTCCGGGATGCGGCAGCACCATGGAATAGGCACCCTGGTGGTAGAGCAGCGGATCACGCCCGTTGTCCTCGTAGGCCACCACCTTGCCGATCATGATCCAGTGGTCGCCCCCGTCGATGATCTGGTGCTTCTCGCACTGGAAGCTGGCCGCGGTGTCTTCCAGCAGAATGGAGCCGCCGACACCGGACCGGTGCGGCACCCCGCGTAGCGGTCATCTCCCGGGCGGGCGAACTGGTTGGACAGGGCGATCTGGCCCACCGCCAGCACGTTGACGGCGAAGTGCGAAGCCTGCGCAAAGACCGGGTAGCTGCCCGAACGCTTGTCGATGCTCCAGAGGATGAGCGGCGGATCGAGCGACACCGAGTTGAAGCTGTTGGCGGTGACCCTGACCTTCCGGCCGTCGGCGCTGGCCGTCATGACCGTGACGCCGGTGGCGAAGTTGCCCAGCGCCCGACGAAATTTCCGGGGGTCGGTCACGGCCTCTGCAACCGGGACCGGCTGGCCGCCCGCCCCCGCACGCCGCGCCGCGCCGGCAGCCTGTCCGTTGCTCTGACCATTCTGCGGGGCGGCAACGGCCTGTGCCGCAGGGGTTTGTCGTCATGTCCTGCTATCTCCAGAAGAGCCCATCGGGCCGGCACGGGGAATCCCTGCCCGGCAGCGTGTCGAAGGCGCGCGGCGACACGCCGCGGACCCGATGGGGCGGCAAACAGGCAGGTCTGCCTCGCGCCGACGATCACCCGGCAGGCCTGCAAAGGCGATGGATTCTGCCAGACACCCTCCCCGGCGGTGCAACCGTACCGGGAAATGACCGCAAGGCGGTCAGTCTGGCCAACCCATCGCCTGATAAAATCCATCGGGAATTATCTCCCTGATACGCGCCCGGACGTGCCTTGGGGTCAACCCGCACACCGGCCCCGCCGTGTGACGCACCCACGGTGCGACGCACTCATGGGGCCCGCCACACCGGGCACGTCACCGCGCCCTGCCCAGGCTGCCCTGCCGGGGCATGGGGGATACCCCGCCTCGTCTCACCCAACCAAGACACATGAACGCCATCGCCCACCGCGTGGTGATCGGCTATGGGTCGGAGTCGGGCAATGCCCGCGCTCTGGCCCAGCAGCTGGCCGCCGACCCTGCCCTGCAGCCCTTCTCCCCCCAGGTCCTCACTCTCAACGAAATCTCGCCCGGCATGCTGCAGGACGGGAACCCGCTGTTCATCATCTCCTCGCAGTTCGGCGACGGGGAGCCGCCCTCCAATGCGGAGGCCTTCCTGGCACTGATCCAGAAGACCGATTCGCTGGCCGGGCTGCGCTACGCCATCTTCGGGCTGGGCGACACGGCCTACCCGCACTTCTGCGGCTTCACCCGGCAGCTGGACGAGCTGCTGCAGGCCCGTGGCGCCACCGCCCTCATCAACCGCGTCGATGCCGACAGCAACTTCCCAGCAGTTCTTTGCCCAGTGGATGCCCGTGGTGGGCAAGGTCCTGAACGGTGACGCCGAAGCGGCAAGGCCCCTGCATCTGCAGGTCAGGGCCTACGGCGCAGGCTCGGCCTACGAGGCGAAGCTGCTGGAACGCCGGGCGCTGAGCACCAGCCGCCCGGCGGCCTACCATCTGCGCCTGGACACCACCGATAGCGGCATGGTCTGGCGTGCCGGCGACACCGTGTACGTGATGGCCGAGAACGATCCCCAGCTGCTGGGCGCTCTGGCCAAGTACTACGGATCGTTCGATGCCACCGCGCTGCTTCGCCACAAGGAGCTGCGGCAGATCAGCAAGGGCGTGCTGCGCGACCTGGGCAAGCTCACCGGCAGCGAGGAACTGAAGGAGCTGCTGAAGTTCAAGAACCGCAAGGCCCCGGAAGAGTACCTGTGGGGCGCCGACATCCTGGACATCCTGCAGGACTTCTGCAGTCCCCAGAGCGTGCCGCTGGCCGAGCTGGCCAAGCTGCTCGCCGTGCCTCATCCGCGCCTGCTCCATTGCCTCGCACGGTGCGGCGGGCCACATCGACCTGTGCGTGCGCGAGGTGGACTACGAACACAAGGGCCGCCGGCACCGGGGGACTGCCACGCGCTTCCTGCTCACGCATGAGGGACCGTTCCGCATCTACTGCCGCTCCAACCCGGGGTTTCACCTGGCGGGCAGCGCTGACACCCCGCTGATCCTCATCGGTACCGGCACCGGCATCGCCCCGCTGATGGGCCTGCTGCGCGAGATGCAGGCCAGCGGCGTGAAAACGCGAGAACTGCCTGATCTTCGGCGAGAAGCGTCGTGCCGAGGACTTCCTCTATCAGGAAGAACTGGAGGCCATGCAGCAGGAAGGCGTGCTGGGCGAGCTGATCACCGCCTTCTCGCGCGATGGCGCCGAGAAATACTATGTCCAGAACGCCATCGCCGACCATGCCGAGCGCCTGCGGCCGATGCTGGAAAACGGCGCCCACGTCTACGTCTGCGGCAACAAGGCCCACCTGGAGGAGGCCGTGGCCCGTGCCTTCGACACCCTGATGGCCAACAGCGACCGGCTGCCTGTCAATGACCGCTGGTGGAAGCTGATGCAGCGCGAAGGCCGGGTACACCGAGCTTTACCGACTCACGGCCGGTGGGTGGGCGCATCCCCACCCATCGGCGACCGTTTCCGGACCTGCCCGGAAGGTGCCACAATGGCGCCCCGTCCATTTCGCCTTTGCACCGCACCATGGCCGCCGACATCTGCACCGAAGAAGACATCTCCCGGATGGTGTACACCTTCTATGACCGCATCCGCAGCGACGAGATCCTGGGAGCCGGTCTTCGACCGTCACATCGATGACTGGGACCCGCACCTTGTGAAAATGGTGGACTTCTGGTCGAGCCTCTTGCGCCGCACCGGCCGCTTCGAAGGCGCGCCGATGCCCAAGCACATCGCCCTGCCCGATCTGGATGCCGATCTCTTCAAGCGGTGGCTCTCACTCTTTGCCGAGAGCCTGACCGAGCACCCCAACCAGGTCATGGCCGCCCAGGCCAACGAAATGGCCGCCCGGATCGCACAACGCCTGTGGCTGGGCTACCAAATGGGCAACTTCCCCGACAAAGAGCCCACACTTCTGTCAGTTTGAGCAACACTAGTACACAATACCACCACTAGCACCTCGCCCATTCCTGCGCGGTTTTCCGCAGCGCACCAGAATCCTCGGCTGTTTCCTGATGATTTGCAGCCGGATCTCTCGCTGGCAAGGCACGGTGCTGTGGCATGAGCAAGACCCTGACCTACCTCTTCGACCCGCTTTGCGGCTGGTGCTATGGCGCCAGCCCGGCACTGGCCAGCATCATCGAAAGCACCGGGGTCGGGCTGGAGCTGCTGCCCACCGGCCTGTTTGCCGGCCACGGCGCACGCCCCATGGACATGAGTCTGGCCAGCCACGCCTGGACCAACGACCAGCACATCGAGGAGCTCACCGGTCAGATCTTCAGCCTGACCTACCGAGACCAGGTGCTGTGCAATCTCCACCAGCCCATGGACAGCACCGCGGCCACACTGGCACTCACCGCCGTGGCCCAGACCCAGCCCCAGCGGGAGTTCGAGGCGTTGCAGCGCATCCAGCGCGCACGCTACGTGGATGGCTGCAACATCACCGAGCTGCACTCCCTGTGTGAACTGCTGCGCGGCTTGGGTCTGTGCGATGCGGCCGAACGGCTGCAGGCGGCCACGCCTGAACTGCATGCGGCCACCAACCAGCGCATCGACCGGGCCTGCACGCTCATGAACGAGCTGTCGGCCCGTGGCGTGCCCGGCTTCGTCATCCACGACGACGGCGAGCAGCGCCTGCTGCCCTCCAGCATGCTGTTCTCGCAGCCCATGCACTTTGCGCGCCAGGTGTGCGGCATCAGCCAGGCCGAGCTGGACAACCTGCTCTGACCTGAAAGGAACGCCGGCCGGCCCCCTGTCACGGGTCCGGCCGGGCATGAGGTCATCAGAAGAACATCTGCGCGAACAACAGCCCCAGCGCCAGCGAGAAGGCCATGCTGAGCAGGCCCGGCAACATGAAGCTGTGGTTGAAGATGTAGCGTCCGATGCGCGTGGTTCCCGTGGTGTCGAAGTCGATCGACGCATGATCGGCCCGTAGTTGGGAATGAAGAGTAGCCGCTGACCGCCACCAGCGTGCCGATCAGGATCGGTGCAGGCACCCCCAGTGCGATGCCCACCGGAAAGAGCGTGGTCACCGTGGCCCCTGACTGTTGACCAGCACCGACAGCACGAAGAGTGCAAATGCGAAGGTCCATGGCGCTGTCTCCACCAGCGACGAGACCGCCGCCTTCAGCTCCGGCAGATGCGCCTGCATCAGCGTGTCACCCATCCAGGCCACCCCGAACACCGCGATCACCGCCCGCATGCCGGCATGGAAGACGCTGCCCTGCGTGATCTCGTTGCCATCGGGCTTGCAGACCAGGATGATGAGCGCGGCTGCCGACAGCATCACGATCTCGATGGTGTGCGCCATGCCCATGTGCTCGCCGCCGAATACCGGCCGCAGCCACTTGAACGCCCCCATCAGCACCACCAGCAGGGCGGCCGCCAGGAAGATCCGCACCGACGTCTTCGCCGTCGGCTTGAGCGGCGCATCCTCGGCCACCGCCTCCACCGCATTCAGCTTCACGTACTCCGGATCCTTCAGCCGCTGCTGATAACCCGGATCATTGGCCAGCTCCTTGCCCATGCGATTGACGAACACGCAGGCCAGGCCGATACCCAGGATGGTGGAGGGCACCGTCACCTTCAGCACGTCGATCAGCGTGATGTGCTGCGGCTCAAGGTAGCACGACCGAAACCACCGCGGCCGCCACCGGACTGGCCACGATGGCGAACTGCGAGGCGATCACCGCCATCGACAGCGGCCGCTCGGGCCGGATGCCATTGCGACGACTGACCTCGGCAATGACCGGCAGCACCGAGTAGGCCACGTGACCGGTACCGGCCACCACCGTGAAGGCATAGGTCACCGCCGGTGCGATGAACGTGATGTAGCGCGGATTGCGATGCAGCACCCGCGTCGCGACCCGCACCAGATAGTCCAGGCCGCCAGCCGCCTGCATGGCAGCCGCGGCCGAGACCACCGCCATGATCATCATCATCACGTCGATGGGGGCTGGTGGGCTGAAGGTGGAAGCCGAAGGCCATCACGGCCGGCCGATACCCCGAACACACCCAGTCCGATGCCGCCCACCTGCGCACCGATGAGGATGCACAGCAGGACAACGGCAAACTGAATGGCAAAAAGCATGATGACTCCCGAGAGGCGTCACCACAGGCCTCCGGGCCTGGCCCTTGCCACGAGACCGTAGCCACCGGGCCACGCGTCATGCCCAAGAACCTTTCGCCTTGACTGTGGTGATTGATTCTTATTGGAAAAAGTGAGAAAAGTATAGTTGATGCAAGCCTGCCGTCGCCATGCGAATCCCTGAAAATCGCTCGGATCCGGAACGCCCCACGAAACCGGAAATGATGCGATGATAAGGAACGTGTCATCAGGTCCTGAGACAACCTGTAAGACCAGGTGACAGCACCCGCATCTACCCGCATAATTTGACCTTCTTCAGAGAATCGGGGTCATTGCCGTCCTGCCCGTACTGACATGAACACGCGTCGCAACCGTCCGTTGATCATCTGGATCGCCATGCTGGCCGTCCTGATGGGCACGCTTGCGCCGTCGATGACCTCTCTGCTGGCGGCTGCCCGGGGCGAGATCCCGCTTGAGATCTGCACCACCCCGTACAACCGGGGCGCAGCCTCGCTGCTGGCGCAACGCGCCGCCCAGGACGCCCAGTCCCCCATCGATCACACCCTGCTGCACGACGGGGGGCACTGCCCCTACTGCCGCCTGCAACAGGAAGTGCCGGCCATGCCCCATGCGCCTCAGCCCCTGGTGCTGGCCACGATCACCACTGTCCGGCAGGCACCCAGCTGCCCCCACCCCGCCACCGGTCGCTCCGGCCCCGGCCTCCCCAGCTCAGTCGCGCTCCGCCGCAACTCTCCTGAACCTGCGTCCACGCGACGCCTGCGTTCGTGCCTCGCCCGTCTTCCCGGCCCGAGCAGCGAGGTACGCTGACCCCGCTGCCCCGCCTGGAAGTGGATACCCGGAACACCCGACGTATCCCCAGACGGATCGCCTGACGATGTGACCACCCCGGCCCCATAAGGCCTCATTCGGTCCGCATCCCCGAGCAGGGCCCCATCGGTCCCCCGCGCGGCATCAGCTCCCTCCGGCACATCGCCCACGCAGCCTGCGTCGCCCGTCCGTACACAGCGCATCTGGAGATTGCCATGAACATCTTCGCCAGCCCCTCGCGGGCCCCCTGGCCGTGCAGGCCAGACACAACGAGAACTGAGCGAGACCACGCATGAATCACGACGCTTTCGATGCCCATGAGGCCCCCTGTTCACTGTCCGTGGTGAACACCTTTTCCCGGCCGGCGAACGCAATGGCGTCTGGCAGCCGAGCCGCGGCCTGCTCCGACTGGAAAGCGTCGGCCCCTCCGGGCACCAGCTTCGTCCGCCGGCCATGCCGGGTGACCTGCTGGGCGCCGAGTGCGCCCTGCACCAGCCCTACGCCTTCAACGCCGTCGCCGTCACCGACTGTGAAGTCACCCGCGTGGATACCGGCAACGACATGCAGCGGATGCTCATCGTGATGACCGCCTTCCTGCAGGAACAGAGCCGCGCTGCCGACGCCATGCGCATGCGTCAGGGCTCGGTGGCCGCCCGCCTGGATCACCTGCTGCAGGTCCTGAACGCCGGCATGGACGAGTCCGAGCCGATCTCGGTGCGCCAGCGCAAGCTGCCCCAGCTGCGCGACCTGGCCTTCATGATCGACTCCACGCCCGAAAGCGCCTGCCGCTACCTGAGCCAGCATCTGGGTCTGCAGCGTCAGCGCCGCTACCGGCGCACGGCGGCCGTGAAGGCCGCTTCCACGCATCACGCGGCCCCGATGGCCGAAGCAATGGCGGCCGCGGGCTGATTCCGCTCCGGGCCGGGCTGAACCGGGGCCCGCCCAAAGTCCCGTCCGGCGTGGGACGGGAACCCCCACCCTTTACACCTTTGGACGCAAGTCCCTTCAGGCCATATCGCGGAACCCGCGATCGGTGATGCCGGTCATGGCCGACTGCCCCAATGGCACACAGCTCATCGATGGCCGCCTGACGCTGCGCGGCGTGAGCCCGCTGTTGCCACGACTTCGCACCGTAGCCAGAGTCAGCGTCTGGTAGGACCAGTTGCCCAGCTCCAGCGTCACCTCCTGTATCGACAGCGACGTTGTGCGCAACCAGACATACGGAGACAGGTCGACTTCCCGACTGCGCAGCACCCGTTTCCCGAGGCAGAACTGGCGAACCAGCCGGGCCCGCGCGACTCGCGTCGGGGCATCGGATGGTGCCCGATCCGGAAGCAGACAACAAGGCCTTCTCGGCACTGGATGCCAGCCCTCTTCGGGATGCAGCTGTCCCCTCGCCCTTCAGTGCTGACATCTCCCCGGCCTCGTCCGACGGCGTGGCGTCCTCGACAACTTCAAGCAGCCAGTACGACCGCAAGACCAGGGAGAGCACCGTCAGCAGGGCAACCCCCAACACGATGGCGATCCCGAAAGGTGGGCGCCATCGGTCCAGTACAACCAGCGACGGCACGACAAACAGCACCGCTGGCAGCTTGTTCTTCGTTCCGAAGGTATACGCACTGTTGATGGGAATGCGCAGCGTGCGGGGGCACCCGCGTCGGGCTCTGGAGCATTGGGCTCTGCTGCATCAGGCTGTCCTGCATCAGGTTCGCCCTTCATCCACCCGCGCACGCAGAGCATCCGGGGTGATGATCAGGTGAAACGCAAGGGCTGCCAGACAGCCATGAACAGGCAGAACATCACCAGCAGCATCAGCATTCCGGACAGCAGCAGCATGACGGGATCCCTCATCAGCGACGCTGACAGCATTGTTGAAGCGTCTCCGAACAGGAAGCCTCGACGACAGGCGGTACCAGACCTCTCCAATGGCACCAACCATCGGGTGGCAAGCGGCTTTCGCCCCGAAAAGCTTGATGACATTCGAGCGGAATGCGCAACACCCGTTCCGGTGTCTGTTGCAGCAGGGGATAGTCGGCGGGAACTGGAGCGGGTGAAGGGAATCGAACCTCGTCATAAGCTTGGAAGGCTTCTGCTCACCATTGAGCTACACCCGCTTGCGTGGCGGTGCACGGACAGGGCTGCGCCGCGAAGCGAACATGCCGAGGGGCGGAATGCCTTGCGCCGGCATGGGCCTGTATCAGGAAGGCTGCAAGAACCGTGTGAAGGTGGCGCAACCGGGACTGACTGGCCGAGACGAACCCACCCGAACGGGTAGGGCTGGAAAGCGGTGGTGGAGAGGGTTGGATTCGAACCAACGTAGGGCGTAGCCAACAGATGTTACAGTCTGCCCCTTTAGCCACTCGGGCACCTCTCGGGGAAGAGATGGGAATTATGCCGTCACCCACACGACGTTGTCAAATGCCAGCGCAATAACTGCGCACTCCAAGGTCGGGAACTGAACAGCAAAGCCAGGCCCCCGCCACGCGAGCAATGCCCATGGGCATACGCTCCGCTCAAGGGGCATGCGCAAACCCCACGCAGCGCCTGACAGATTGCCTCCTCCGACAAGGCAATCTGCAGCACGAGGAGCCAAAACACGGCATCTTCCCCGCCCGGAACGGGTTCTTCCCGCTTCAGGCGCGAGGACACGCCTTCAGGGAAAAGATACCTGCGGCGCCGGCATGGATGAATAACCTGCCTGCCCTGTCAGCATCAGCCACGGCGCATGGCCGACACTGTTGCAATACGGGGTTTGGTGGCAGAACCCGCCATTAAGCTGCAAAATCTACAGTTGTTGTTCACTTCACCGAAAAGGTCGTGAAGATGCCTCCAAGTCCCCCAAGAAGATCCAAGAATCCCACCCCGTTGACCGAAGCCTTTCGAGCCGGCCTCGATCGAACGGAATGACCATGAGGCCCTGCGCCGCTACGTGCCAACCGCCTCCTCTACACCATCGGCAAGGACCCGAGACCGCCACTGAAGGCAGACTGGTACGCCGCGCTGGCCCGCCCGCTCGTGACAAGCAGATCGAGAACTGGATCGAGACCACGCGCCAGCAATACGGCCAGAAGGTCAAGCGCGTCTACTACCTCGATGGAATTCTCGGTCGGTCGCGCGCTGACCAACAGCCTGATGGCCATCGACCTTTACGACGAGCTGGCCACGGCTCCCCGCCGAAGGCGGCATCGATCTGGAAGAGGCCCGCGAGGAAGAACCCTGATCCGGGTCTGGGCAACGGCGGCCCGGGCCGCCCGGCCGCCTGCTTCCTCGGATTCGATGGCCACCACCGGTCTGCCCAGCTTCGGCTACGGCATCCGCTATGACTACGGCATGTTCCGCCCAGTCGATCCACGACGGTTACCGTGTCGAGCAGCCTGATGACTGGCCTGCTGGGCAACCTGGAATTCCCCGTCCGCAGGTCACCTTCCCCATCAAGTCTGGTGGCTGGGTCGAGCACGACCCCGAGCGCGGTGCCCTCTGGCACGAGGCCGAGAGGTCATGGCTACGGCCTACGACATGATCGTGCCCGGCCATCACACCAAGACCATCAACACCATGCGGCTGTGGCACTGCCCGCCGCCGAGAGCCCCGACCTGACCCTCGTTCTCGCAGGGCAACTCACATGCAGGCCGTGGCCAGCAAGAACCAGTCGGAAAAAACGTCACGCGCGTGCTGCATCCGGATGATCTCCAGCTACCGTGTGCCGCGAGCTGCGTCTGCGCCGAGTACTGCTCGTCAGCGCCTCGCCGCAGGACATCGTCCGCCGCTACCTGCACAACCACGAGAACTTCTCCGAGCTGTTCGATCAGGTGGCCATCCACCTGAACGACACCCACCCGGCCATCGCCGTGCCCGAGCTGATGCGCATCCCGGTGGACGACCACAAGATGTCGTGAACAGCGCCCGCCCAGTGCCGCAGGTGTTCTCCCACACCAACCACACGCTGATGCCCGAAGCGCTGGAGACCGCCAGTGGCCATGATGCGCAGCGTGCTGCCGCGCCACCTCGAGATCATCTTCGAGATCAACAAGCGCTTCCTCGGACTGGGTGCGCACCCACCACGGCGAGGACCACGACCTGCTGCGTCGCGTGTCGCCGATCGACGAGACCGGCGAGCGCCGCGTGCGCATGGCCTACTATGTGCGTGCTGGCCAGCCACAGGTCAACGGCGCGTCCAGCTGCACAGCCAGCTGCTGGTCGACACCATCTTTGCCGACTTCGCCGCTGTTCCCGCCGCTTCATCAACATCACCAACGGCATCACGCCGCGCCGCTGGCTGGCCAACGCCAACCGGCCGCTGTCGGCCCTCATCGACAAGTCGATCGGCACCCGACTGGCGCAAGAACCTCGGCGAGCCGTCCAAGCTGAAGAAGTTCGCGGACGCCTGCATTCCTGAAGGAACTTGCAGCCGCCAAGCTCACCAACAAGCAGCGCCCGCCGACTGGGTCAAGACGCACGGTGGGGTCGACATCGACCCGAACGCCACGCTGGACGTGCAGGGTCAAGCGCTTCCACGAGTACAAGCGCCAGCTGCTGAACGTGCTGCACATCGTGCATCGCTACAACCAGATGGTGGCCAACCCCTGACAGGACTGGACGCCGCGCACCTCTTCTTTCTCCGGCAAGGCCGCCTGGCCTACCGGATGGCCAAGCTGATCATCAGTTGATCAACGACGTGGCCCGCAAGGTCAACGCCGAGCCGAGCTGCGCGACCGGATGAAGGTCGTCTCGTGCCCTAACCAGCGTCTCGGCTGCCGAGATGATCATGCCGGCCGCGAACCCGTCCGAGCAGATCTCCACAGCCGGCACCGAGGCATCGGGCACCGGCAACATGAAGCTGGCCATCAACGGCGCGCTCACCATCGGCACGATGGACGGGGCCAACGTCGAGATCCACGAACAGGTGGGCGACGACAACATCTTCATCTTCGGTCACCGCACCGAGGAAGTGGCGAAGATCAAGGCTGCTGGCTACGATCCGCCTGCTACTATGAAGAGAATCCCGACCTGCGTCTGGCGATCGACCAGATTGGCGGCGGCTTCTGATCGCCGACGATGCCGGCCGCTTCCGCCCGATCGCCGATTCGCTGCTGCGTCAGGACACCCACCTGCTGCTGGCCGACTTCGCCGATTACGTGGCCACGCAGGAGAAGGTCGATGCGCTGTACCGCGACCGTGACGCCCGAACCGGAAGGCCGTCATCAACGTCTCCGGCATGGGGCATCTCCGCAGCGACCGCATCGATCCCGAGTACGCCGACAAGATCTGGGACGTTAAACCCTGAAGGTCTCGAGAGGGCGCCGGGTTCGCCCGGCACACTTTGACGATGCGTTGGCACCATGCCAACGCCTGCCGGGTCGTTCACGGATCCCGCCTGCATTTTGCGGTATCTTCGTGCCGGCTTTTTCGGCGCCGGCCAGCTCGGGCAGACCCGGTCGGGCTGGCCTTTTCCCGGCGCAGCTCTGACACGCGCCGACAGCACTGGCATCAACCGCCGGCCCGCCCGCCCCGTCGCTGCACGGGGCCTCGGCTGACACCAGCAGGCCAGACGCGCCAGCCCATGCCCTTCACCTCCGGTGTGCCGCGAGCTGGCGCCAGCCTGCCGCCCTCGACCGGCACCGGACATGGCCCGACACGCTCGGGCCATGGCCCTGGCTGACAGCAGCTCCCATCGTCACCCCTGACCGGGTGGCAGGACGAGACGCGCAGAGCAATCCGAGACAGCCTCCTCGCAGTTACCTCACCGGTCCGCCGTTCGCCGCGGGAAGGCAGGCCGGCGTGAGAACTTTGAACGATCCATGAAAGACGAAAAACGCTGCCCAGCGGCCGACTGGGTGCTCTCCTGTCGCGACGGTGGCGTCAACTTTGCCCCTTTTCAGCAGCGGTGCGCGCAGCGTCACGCTGTGCGTGTTCGACACCGACGGCTACGAAACCCACCGCTATGCGATGAACGGCCCGGTCAACAACGTCTGGCACGGTTTCCTGCCCAATACCGGCACAGGGCTGATCTACGGCTACCGCGTGGATGGCCCCTACGATCCATCCCGCGGCCTGCGCGACAACCCCGCCCGTCTGCTGCTGGACCCTACGCCCGGCGCCTGCAAGGCCAGTTCCAATGGCATGAATCCCATCTGGACCGACCTGACACCCAGATGGATGACAACGCCGCCTACATGCCCAAGGCCGTGGTCACTGGCGTGCACGAGTTCGACTGGGAAGGCGATCGACGCCCGAACATCCCGATGTGCGAAAGCGTCATCTACGAGGTGCACGTCAAGGGCTTCACCCAATCCCACCCCGACGTGCCGGCCGAGTTGCGCGGCACCTATGAGGGCATGGCCAGCCCGGCCGCCATTGCCCACCTGAAGCGTCTGGGCGTAACCGCCGTGGAACTGCTGCCCGTGCAGGAATCCGTCAGCGAAGGCACGCTGATCGAGATGGGGCTGTGCAACTACTGGGGCTACAACACCCTGGCCTTCTTCGCCCCCGATCGCCGCTTTGCGCGCCAGGACCCGGTCAACGAGTTCCGGCACATGGTGAAGGAGCTGCACCGCCACGGCATCGAGGTGATCCTGGACGTGGTGTACAACCACACGCCCGAAGGCGACCAGCGCGGCCCCACGCTGTCGTGGCGCGGACTGGACAACCAGCCTACTCACCACCTCAGCCGCCGTGATCCGGCCTACTACGCCAACCACACCGGCACTGGCACAGCGTCAACGCCAGCAACTATGTGGCGCTGCAATGATCGCGGACTCGCTGCGCCACTGGGTCCGTGGAGATGCACGTCGACGGTTTCGCTTCGATCTGGCCTCGGTGCTGGGGCGCGTGGCCCCGCCCAACCCGAACGACCCGAGCCGCTTCGACCGCTACGCACCGTTCTTCCGTGCTGTCCGGCAGGACTCGGCCCCGCCGGCATCAAGCTGATCGCCGAGCCCCGACGCGGGCTGGCGGCGGCTACCAGCTGGGCGCTCATCTGCCGGGCTGGAGCGAGTGGAACGACCGCTTCCGCGACACGACGCGCTGTTTCTGGCTTCAACCCCACAAGCGACCGCGGCGCTTTGCCAGCCAGATTTCCGGTGCCAGCGAGCAGTTCCATCACGATGGCTGCCGCCCGCAATCCAGCATCAACTTCATCACCGCACGACGGCTTCACGCTGAACGATCTGGTTTCATGCAACCAGAAGCACAACGAGCCCAACGGCGAGGACAACCGCGACGGCCACAACGACAACCACAGCTGGAACGCCGGGGCGGAAGGCCCTACCGACGACCCGGACATCAACCGCACCCGCGCACGCCTGAAACGGGTCATGCTGGCTCTGCTGCTGCTGTCGCAGGGCACGCCGATGCTGACCGCCGGCGACGGATGGGAGCGTACCCAGCACGGCAACAACAACGCCTACAACTGTGACAACGCCATCAGCTGGCTGGACTGGAAGAGTGCCGACGAAGACCTGATCGGCTTCACGGCGCACCTGGATCCACCTGCGCAAGAAGCACCCGCAGCTGCACCTGCCCATCTGGCTGCTGGGCGCCCCCACGGCCTCCGGCATGCTGGACGTGCGCTGGCTCAACAGCCGTGGACAATCGATGCCGGCCGAGCAGTGGAAACCTGATGATGCGACGGTATTCGCCCAGATTCTGGGCGCCCACAATGATGATGAACAGGATCTGCTGATCGTCTTCAACCCCGACGGCGAGAAACCGCCCTTTCGTGATGCCCGAAGGCGACTGGACCATGGTGCTGACACCAACCGTGCCGACGGCCAGCTCCCGCGGGCCAACTCCACCGAAGGCGAGGTGGACGACCTGACACAGATCATGCGGCTGGGCCCGGCCATCAACAAAAACAGCTTCGCGCACCTGTGGTCAAATGCAAGACACAGGCGCAACAAGTAGCGACGTTCCTGCCGCCAAACCGAAAGGAACTTCCGCGCGCACGCTGCGTCCTCATTCCGTCTATATGTTCGTTGCCCGTCGCAAAGGATGAAGACCATGAGTCCAAACACCTCTCGTGCCAGCGGCATCCTGCCGACATCACCTCACTACCGGATACCGAGCCTCGTCGGCCCTGAACAGCCGCTCACCATCCAGCACCCGTGTTCGGGAGACTTCGGACCCAGCGCTCATCACTCATCGACTGGCTGGAGCACGCCGAGCAGTACCTGTGGCAGATCCCGCCGCTGGTGCCTCCGGGCAGCGGCTATTCGCCGTACATGAGCCCGGCCGGCATGGCCTTCAACCCCATGCTGGTGGACCTGCGAGGCCCCGGCCTCGCAGGCTGGCTGCCGGCCGACTTCCGGGAAGACTACTGGTCGACGGCGAGCGCCCCGCCCCGCGTGAAGGCCGGATCGACTTCCCGCGTCGAGCGCGCTTCCGCCTGCGTGCACTGACCCGTGCGGCCCGCACCTTCCGGAAATCCCCATGAACCGCTGCGCGCCGAGTTCGACGACTTCCGCGAGCGCGAAGGCGCCCGGCTGGGACGACTATGCCCTGTTCATGGTGCTGGACTGTCTCTACTGTGGCAAGCCTCGGCAGGAATGGCCGGGCCGACCACGCCCAGCGCAAGCCGGCCGCCCCGAGCACATCCGCCGGACTACCGCGACGACTACCTGTTCTGGTGCTTCGCAGTGGTGGCTGAAAAACAATGGCAGGCCATCCGCACCTACGCCAACGCCCACAACGTCCGCATCGTGGGTGATAGCCCATCTTCGTGCGCTGCACAGCGCCGACACTGGGCCAACCCCAAGCTCTTCGACTTGGGCAAGGATCTCTGGCCCACGCACGTGGCCGGCGTTCCGCCCGACTACTTCGCCGTGGATGGCCAGCGCTGGGGCAACCCGCTGTACCGCTGGTCCGAGCACGCCAAGCAGGGCTACGCCCGGTGGATCGCACGCGTCAAGCGCTGCCTGGCCCTGACCGACATCGTGCGCATCGACCACTTCCGCGGCTTCGACGCCTACTGGGCCATCCCGTCCACCTGCCCCACGGCACGCGAGGGCGAATGGACGCCCGGCCCGGGCATGGCGCTCTTCAACGCCCTGGAAAAGGCGCTGGGCAAGCTGCCGCTGGTGGCCGAGGACCTGGGCCTTCAGACCGACAGCCTGCGCAAGCTGCTGGCCGACACCGGCCTGCCCGGCATGGCCGTGCTGCAACTGGCCTTCCCGGACGATTCCGAGAACGTCTTCCTGCCGCACAACCTGCGTCGCAACCAGATCGTCTACACCGGCACCCACGACAACGACACGACGCTGGGCTGGTTCGCCCAGGCGTCCGATCGGGAGCGTGCGCTGGCACAGGTGTACCTGAAGACCGACGGTCGGGAAATGCACTGGGAGCTGGTCCACGCGGCTCGCAGTCCGTCTCGGGCTAGGGCCATCTACCAGATGCAGGACATTCTGGGCCCGGGCGCCGAAGGCCGGATGAACTACCCCGGAGAAGCCTCCGGCTGGTGGGGCTGGCGCTTTGCTCGCACCAGCTGCACGAGTGGCAGATCGCTGCCTGCGCGCCATCACCAGTGCATGGCCGCAGCAAACCCGAATGGTGTGCTCGGAAGAAGAGGCAGCGGACAAGCGATCCGCTGATCAGCGGGGCCCGGCAGCAACCGGGCCTCGCGACCCGCTCACTCTTGAGGGCTGGTTCCATCCTTGCAGGTGGGTCCGGCCCTTGCTGTTTCCGGCCCGTGCCGGACTCAGTCGTCCCGGGCGCTTGCGCCCCACGGATTGCGCAACGCGCTGGCAATCAGCGCGGGCATAGGCTCGCCGCCAGCGGGTGAGCGGCACGTTGCGCGCGCCCCAGACGCGGCGCAGCGTGACGTCGTCAATCATCTTGCGCAGCCAGCGATGTGAGGGCAGCTGCCCTCGCCGCCGGTGCCACACCATGTCGATGCGCATGGCCGGCAACGCCACCGGCAATGGCTGCCACGCCAGACGGTCGGCACGCCGGTGGCCGGAACGAAGTCCGTGGGCAGCACCGTGAGCAGATCGGACTGGGCCACCACATGGGCCGCCGTGAAGAACTGGTTGAGCGTGAGCACGATGCGCCGGGTACGCTGGCGCGTGCCAGCGCCTCGTCGACGAAAACCGAAGGCCGCCCCGAGTAGCTGACCAGCAGGTGCCGGGCATTGCAGTAGTCGTCCAGCTGATGGGACTGGCACTCAGCGGGTGCCCTCACGCATCACGCAGACATACTGGCCTTCGTAGATCTCCCCGGTGCCCGAAGGTGTCGGGCCGATCTTCCTGCATCTCGCGCAGGATCACGTCGGCCACGGCGCCGGGGAAGTGCCCGACCGCCGTGCAGCTCGTCGTTTTCAGAAGCGGGAGTGGATCACGCGTGGTGAGCGGACGCAGCCGCAGCGTGGCATTGAGGGCATCGCGCTGCAGCCGGTCCAGCAGCGGCGGCACCAGCAGGGCTGCCGTGGCATCGGCCATGGCGATGACGAAGCGTCTCGCGGGTGCGCTGCGGATCAGCGACTGGCGAGATGACGCCTCGCAGCGCGTTGAGCGCCGTGCGCACGTCGGGCCAGATGGCCGGTGCGAAGGGGTGGGCTCGACGCCGCGGCCAGCGCGGATCAACAGTTCGTCCCCGTGGCCTCACGCAGCCTGCGCAGGGCATTGCTGGCAGCCGGCTGGGTCATTGCGAGGTTGCGGGCCGCACGCGAGATGTTGCGCTCGGCCATGACTTCATCAAAAACCCGCAGCAGGGTTCAGATCGAAGTTCTGAACCACCCTTCTCCCCAGTGACACCCCGCGGGCATCGTCATGACACTCCGCCGGGCCGCCTTCTGCGGCCCCCGGGATGGCGTCGGTCCGGGGCGGCAAGCCGCCCGCATCTTGCTTACGCGCCTGATTTTACGATCAGCAGCACCCAGTCGCGCAAGCCCGGGAAAACATCAAGGAAGCCGCCGCTGCCCGTGGAAGAAACAGGTCACGCAACTCGCGCGACACGTCGCGGGGAAGACAGGATCACTGCCACTCACCCAGCAGGCGCTGGTAGAGCGACAGGTACTCGGCGGCGGACGGCCCCCAGCCGTGCCGGGCCTCCATGGCCGTGCGCATCCGCCACTCCCAGCCGCTGCGATCGTGCCACCACAGCGCGGCAGCGCGCTCCAGCGCATCAATCAGGCCCGAGATCTGGCCGCCTTGGAAGACAAATCCGTTGCTGGGCTGGCCATCCGGTATTCGGTCACGGTGTCGGCCGAGCCACCCACCTTTGCAGACCAGCGGCAGCGTGCCATGCGCAGCCCGTACATCGGAGTCAGGCCGCAGGGTTCAAAGCGCGACGGCACCGTGATGAGGTCGCCGGCGCCGATCAGCCGGTGGGCCGTGCGCTCGTCGTAGCCGATGCACACCGCCACCTGATCGGGGGCCTCCTCGGCCGCCTTCCGGAAGGCATCCTGCAGGTGGGCGTCCCCGCTGCCCAGCAGCGCCAGCTGGATGCCCAGCTCACGCATCTTCGGCAGCGCCTGCAGGACAAGGTCGGCCCCTTCTGGTTGGTCAGCCGGCTGACCGCTGACCGCCAGCATGCGGTTCGGATCGACCGTGAGCCCCAGCTCCCTGCTGCATGCGGGTCTTGTTCTCGACCTGCGGCCCAGTCATGGATGCCGCAGTTGGCACTGATCAGCGGGTCGGTCTGCGGATCCCGAGACCGTCTGTCAATGCCGTTGAGGATGCCCGAGGGCGCTCGCGCCGCTCCAGCAGCACGCCCTGCATGCCGGCACCGCACTCCGGCGTGGTGATCTCGTAGGCATAGCGCGGGCTGACCGTGCACAGCCAGTCGGCAAACACCAGCCCGCCCTTCATGAAGCTGCCGTGCCCGTAGTATTCCGAGTGCGGGACACCCCCGGCCGCAGGATGCGGCGGCAGGTCCAGCCCCGGCGCCTCCTCCAGCGGGGAAGAGCCCTGATAGATCAGGGTTGTGGATGCTGAACACGACTTCACCCGGCGCACCGGGTTCAGCGACAGATACACTGGCGCCAGCCCCGCGTGCCAGTCATGCGCATGCAGGATGTCGGCCTGCCACCGAGCATCGATGTCCCCCGCCAGATGGGCCCCCACCCAGCCCAGCAGCGCAAAGCGCCGGATGCTGTCGGACCAGTCACGATGGTCCGGACCCAGATAGTTGCCTCGCGCCGGAAGTACCGTGGCGCATCCACGACATAGGCGGTCAGACCGCTCTCTTTCAGCCGCCCGTGCAGCACCCGCACGCGGGCGGCCCCATCGGAACCCGTCGGCCACCGTGCCGACCTCTTCCAGATTGTCGATGATGGCCGGATAGCCCGGCACCAGCAGCCGGGCATCCACCCCCGGGACAGCAGGGCCGTCGGCAGGGCGGCCGCGATGTCGCTCCAGCCCGCCCGTCTTGACCTGCGGGCATACCTCGGCCGTGACGTGCAGGACCGCACATTGCCCGCCGGTGCGCGATTGGGCTGCTGCCAGATCACGGCCGGCACGGCTGCGCCTCCCGTCGATCGGGCAGGATGCGCGTCATCGGGACGCGCAGCATGGGGTCGGGCAAGCGTACGGTCTGCAAACATCATCGATCCTCCGGGCGTTCAGCCCTGCAGTTTTTCCAGCATCCTGGGGGTGATCAGCGTCACGCCGCCCTCGCTGCGATAGAAGCGCCGTGCATCATCGTCCGGATCCTCGCCGACCACCAGGCCATCGGGAATCCGGCAGCCCCGGTCGACCACCACCTTGGTGAGCCGGACGTTGCCCCCCACCTGCACCTCGGGCAGCAGCACCGCGCCGTGGATCTGCGTATAGGAATGCACGCGGCAGTTGGAGAACAGCAGCGAGTTGTGCACCGAACCGGACAGAATGCAGCCCGCCGAGACGCTGATTCGATGGCCTCGCCGCGACGGTTTGCCTCGTTGTGCACGAACTTGGCCGGCGGCAGCTGTTCCTGGTAGGTCCAGATGGGCCAGGAACGGTCATAGAGGTTCAGCTCCGGCACCGTGGCCGTCAGGTCGATGTTGGCCTCCCAGCAGGCATCGATGGTCCCGACGTCGCGCCAGTAGGCCGGCGCCTCTCGCCGTTGCAGACGCAGCTGTCCTCGAAGAAGTGGGCCACCACCGCCTTCCCCCACGGCCTTCGGAATGATGTCCTTGCCGAAATCGTGCGAGGAGCCCTCCGGGGCGATGTCCTCGTCCAGCATCCGGTACAGGTAGTCGGCCGTGAAGATGTAGATCCCCATGGAGGCCAGCGAACGGTCCGGCTTGCCCGGCATGGCGGGCGGATCGGCCGGTTTTTCCACGAAGGAGGTGACCTTCTTGTTCTCGTCGATGGCCATCACGCCGAAGGCCTTGGCCTCCTGACGATCGACCTCGATGCAGCCCACCGTCACGCCGGCGCCCGAGAGGGCGTGGTCGGCCAGCATGCGCGCGTAGTCCATCTTGTAGATGTGGTCGCCCGCCAGGATCACCACGTATTCCGGATGGTTGGACTTGATGATGTCGAGACTCTGATAGACGGCATCGGCCGTGCCACGGTACCAGACCTCCTCGTCGACGCGCTGCTGCGCAGGGATGAGATCGACGAATTCGTGCATCTCGGACTTGAGGAAGTTCCAGCCGCGCTGCAGGTGGCGCAGCAGGCTGTGCGACTTGTACTGCGTGAGCACACCGATACGGCGCAGGCCCGAGTTCATGCAGTTCGACAGGACGAAGTCGACGATGCGGAAGTGTCCGCCGAAATAGACGGCCGGCTTGCAGCGGGTATCGGTGAGCTGCTTCAGGCGGCTTCCCGTCCTCCGGCAAGACATGAGCGCATGGCGCGCTTGGGCAGCCGGCGTTCCAGATCGATGCGTGCGTTATTGTCCATGAGTCCCTCCTATGTGTTGTTCACGAAGCACTGACACGAACTTGCGCCAGCCACCCGACGTCGGACCGAACCACACCGACACGGACGGACCTCGTGGCAGGCAGATGGTGCCCGGAGGCACCCCGGCTGCCGGGGGCGGCTCTGCCGGGCAGCCACGCCTTCACCGTGTTCTCCCGCCAGCGACGAATCCCGGGCCAGGAAAACTCATCGAAGCCGTGGGGAACCCCTCCGGAGATGACACTGTGCCCGTGCCCGAAGGCCTGAACCAGAGCCCTGCCGTTATTGTCCCCGCCCGGCAGCGCAGAAAACAGGGAGACGACACCCACAGCCCGAGGGCTGGCGTGGCGGCGACGTCGATGTTCCGTGCCGCCTGGATCGATTATCCCCTACTGGCAGAGAAACGCACGCAATCCCGGGTGGCGTGCAGACAAAAGTATTCCCGTTCCCGACAGTGCGGTCCGGAAACATCAGCTGCCGGCGGGCAACGGCATCATTCGTGAATCTCGCAGCACCTGATCGATGGTGCGCCGGGGCAGTGCACGGCGCGCGATGTTGCGCACCATCCGGACGGAACGCCCGCCCTCCCGGCGCTGTTCCGGCGGTGCAATCGCCACCGGCGGACGCTCTTCCAGCATGACTTCCTGGCGCCACGGTGAACTGATGTCCACCAGCGTGCCATCCGGGTCACGGGTGCGAAGCGCCGCTGACCATAGAACTCGTCACGCGGCGGCTGCACGATGGGCAGGCCACGCACCACGGCGCGGGCGTGGATGTCGTCCACGTTGTCCACCACGAAGGTGAGGTACATGCCCACCGGCACGGCGCGCCAGTCGGCCGGGCAGCAGGGGATGGTCGCGCTGGATGATGCCCAGCCCGTGCCCGGATTGGTGGGCGAGTGGAGCCGGATGTACCAGTCTGATTCGAAGGCCACTCCATGCCCAGCAGGTCGGCATAGAAATCCCTGCTTTCCCTGCAGCCTGTCGCTGCTGATGTTGCTGAGCAGTCGTCTCACGCTCATGAGGTGTCCTCCTCCAGTCAATTCCTCATACTAACGGCCTGTCGTCGCCTTCGCCGACAGCCCCGCCCGGCGGTATCCTCAGCCGGCCGGCGGCCCGCCTGGCCAGACTGTGGCGTGCCGGCCAACGCTCGCCCGGCACGCCTCATGTTCCCTCCCCCACCCCCGGGCAAGGGACCGATCCTGACGCCGCAGGCCGCTCTTTTGCCCTGTTCGCCCGGCGCCCTCTGCCGCCTCATCGCATGTCCCATTCATCACCCCCTTCCGGCTGCCCTTCCATGCCGCCCAGAACCGCGCGCCCGCCACGGGCGACGCCCGACTCGTCGACGGCACGCCGGCTGCGGGCGCTGTTCCCGATGCCGCCGCCGTCCTCGCCGCCACCCGCATCTGGGTGGAGAAGGCCGTCGTGGGCCTGAACCTGTGCCCCTTCGCCAACGCCGTGCTGAAGAAGAAGCGCCTCGCATCCAGGTGCAGCGAGGCCACCGAACCGCTGGCGCTGCTGGAAGATCTGCGCACCGAGCTGAAGCGCCTGCTGGACGCCCCGGAAACCGAGATCGAGACCAGCCTGCTGGTGTGCCCCCGCATGCTGACCGACTTCCTGGAGTTCAACGACTTCCTGGACACGGCCGAAGCCCTGCTGACCGAGCTGGACCTGCACGGCACGGTGCAGATCGCCAGCTTCCATCCTCACTACCAGTTTGCGGGCACGGCCGTCGACGACATCGAGAACGCCACCAACCAGTCGCCCTGGCCCACACTGCACCTGCTGCGCGAGACCAGCATCGACCGCGCCGTGGCCGCCTGGGGTGAAGACACCGACCGCATCTTCGAGAACAACATCGCCGCCTGCAGGCGCTGGGCCCCGAAGGCTGGCGCCGCCTGAGCCGCCAGTGGCGGGAATCGGCGCCTGAAAGCCCCGATGAAAAGCCACCCTCCGTCGGCTAACATTCAGCATTGTGGCGCCTCCGGCACGGATTGCATGTTTCGGCCGGTACCCGGCCTGCAACAATGCCCGTCAAAGAACAAGGACTCTTACATAATGGATCGTCGCTCCGCCCTGAAGGCCAGCGTCGCCGCCGGCGTCGCTGCCGGCAGTGCCACCGCCGCCCCCGCCATCTCGCAAGGCCGCAAGCAATGGCGGATGGTCACCTGCTGGCCCAAGAACTTCCCCGGCATCAGGACCAGCGCCGAGAGCCTGGCCCGGCGCATCACCGAGATGTCCGGTGGCAAGCTCACCGTCAAGGTCTATGCCGCCGGCGAGATGGTGCCGGCCCTGCAGGCGCTGGATGCCGTCATCGAAGGCACGGCCGAGATGAGCCACGGCGCCGCCTATTACTGGATGAACAAGAGCCCGGCCCTCGCCTTCTTCACCGGCGTGCCCTACGGCATGACGGCCTCGAGATGTCGGCCCCGATCAACGTCGCGGGCGCCCGTGCGCTGTGGGACGAGGTCTAGTGACCAGTTCGGCGTGCAGGGCTTCGGCCGGCAACACCAGCGTGCAGGCCGGTGGCTGGTTCCTGCAAGGAACTCAAGTCCGTGGCTGACGTGAAGGGCCTGCGTGCAGTTCGCTCGGCTCGGGTGGCCGGGTCTGGCAGAAGATGGGCGTGTCGGTGATGAACCCGCCGCCGGCGACATCTTCCGAGCCATGCAGACCGGCACGCTGGATGCCGCCGAGTTCGTCGGTCCCTACAACGACCCGGCGCTGGGCCTCATCAGATCACCAAGACTACTACATCCCCAGCTTCACCGAGCCGGGCCCAGCTCCCGAGCTGGTCGTGAGCAAGGAGAAGTTCCGGGCCCTGTCCAAGGACCTGCAGGAGATCGTCCGCGCTGCCTGCCGTGCCGAGTACGACAACATGTACGCCACCCTACGCGGCTAACGACCGCGCGCTGACGACGCTCGTGGGCAAGCACGGCGTCAAGGTCCAGCGCTTCTCAACGAGATCTTCGAGAAAGGCGGCCAGTATGCCCGCGAGCTGATCCCGGAGATGCGTGAAAGCAGGATCCGCTCACCAAGAAGACGGCCGAACACTTCATCACTTCGTTCAACCTGCTGCGCCAGAAGACCGAAGGACCGATCAGCCGTTCATCGAGGCCCTGCACCAAGTACTTCAGCCTGAAGTGACACGGGCCCAGCCCGAGGCGCCGGCCGGGATCCTCCGCCCGGTGCCTGCGTTCCGGGCTGCCATCACGCAGCTCCTCGCTGGCAGCGGCGCTTCCGCACCGGTATCATTCCACCGGCCCGGTCGTCTGACGACCGGCCGGCGCAGCCTCATCGCGTCGCCCTGCCCGACCTGTGGCGGGCTTCCGCCCTCTTCCTCCTATCTTCACGTCTTTCCTCCAGACAGCTCCCATGCGGGTCTCGCAAGCTATACGATCTTCATCAGCGCCATCAACTGGCTGCGTGGGCCGTGTTCTCCTGGCTCTCCCCGGGCATCGTGCTGGTCTGTTTCACCGTCGTGGTGGAGCGCCACCTCTTTTTCCACCTCGCAGATCTGGATGCAGGATCTGTACGTCAGCTGAGCGGCGCCATGTTCATGGCCCTCAGCGCCTATGCCCTGATGCGTGACGAGCACGTGCGTCGACATCTTCTATCGCCGTGTCTCCAACCGCCAGAAGGCCTGGCACGACCTGTTTGGCGTGCTGACCTGCCTGCTGCCCTTCTGCCCTGCTGGTCTCGACCCTATGCTCCTGCTCCTATGTGCAGCGCGCCTGGCGTCTGCACGAGGGCTCGCCCAATACCGGCGGCATGCCGGGCTTCTACATCCTGAAGACCTTCATCCTGGTCTTCGTGGTGCTGACCGCGCTGCAGGGCCTGGCCATGCTGTGCCGCAGCATCCTCACGCTGGCCGGCCGTGACACCCTGCTGCCCGCCCACCTGCGCTACCAGACCCACGATCACGCCCACCAGAGGCTGCATGATGGAAATGGATCCGATCCTGCTGGGCGAGATCCTCGCTGGCACCCTGTTCTTCGGCATCATCTTCGTGCTGGCGCTGGGGTTCCCGGTTGCTCTACACGCTGGCCGGCACCTCGCTGATGGTCGCCGCCGTCGGCTGGTACTTCGAAGTCTTCGACTTCTCCAACTTCGGCGCCCTCGCCTCCCGCTATGTGGGCTTCATGTCCAGCGAGGTGCTGGTGGCCGTGCCACTCTTCATCTTCATGGGGCGTGCTGCTCGAACGATCGGGCATTGCCGAGGCGCTGCTCACCACCATGGGGCGGCTCTTCGGCAACGTCCGGGGTGGCCTGGGCTTCTCGGTCATCATCGTGGGCGCCCTGCTGGCCGCCTCCACCGGCGTGGTGGGCGCCACCGTCGTCACCATGGGCCTCATCAGCCTGCCCGCCATGCTGCGCGCCGGCTATGACCCCGTTGGGGCCGGCGTGATCGCCGCCCTCGGGCACGCCGGCAGATCATCCCGCCGTCGACCATCCTCATCTTCATGGGCGACATGCTCTCGGGCATCAACGCCCGGTGCAGATGTCCAGGGCAACTCTCGCCCCCACCCCGGTCTCGGTGGTGACCTGTTCGTCGGCGCCATCCTGCCCAGCGCGGTACTGGTGGGAGCTGTGCACATGCTCTACATGGCCGGCAAGGCCGTCTTTCGACCCCAAGTCCTGTCCCGCCACGCCCTTCCAGCGCGAAGAAGGCGGCCACGGTCTGGGCCGCGAGATCGTCACCGCCTGCCGTTGCCCCCGGCGCTGATCCCGGGCCGTTCTGGGTTTCCATCCTCGGCGGCATCGCCACCCCCACCGAGGCCGCCTCGGTAGGTTCGGTCGGCGCGCTACTGCTCATCGCCATCAAGGGTCGCTTCAGCCTGCGCATGCTGCAGCAGGCCTGCCCGTCCACGGCCACCATCACCTCCATGGTGTTCACCCTGCTGCTGGGCGCCGCGGTCTTTTCCATCGTCTTCCGCATCCCCGGGCGGCGAGGATCTGGTCCACGCCCTGCTCTCCAACCTGCCGGGCGGCACGATGGGCGCCCTCATCAGCGTCATGCTGGTGATGTTCCTGCTGGGCTTCGTGCTTGACACCTTCGAGGTGATCTTCATCATCATCCCGATCACCGCGCCGGTGCTGCTGGGCATGGATGTCGACCCGGTCTGGCTGGGCGTGCTGGTGGGCATCAACCTGCAGACCAGCTTCACGACGCCCCCTGTTCGGCTTCTCGCTGATCTACCTGCGCGGCGTGGCACCGGCCAGCGTCACCACGGGGATGATCTATCGGGGTGCAGTCCCCTTCGTGGCACTGCAGCTCATTGGCCTGGGGATCGTCATGGCCTTCCCCGAGCTGAGCACCTGGCTTCCTGCGCAAGTGTTCCGTAACGGCGGCTGACCCGGTATCCGCACCTGTGCCCTTTCTGCTACCCTTTGCGGGCTGGGCACGACTACCTGTACCGTATGACTGATTCACTGCGAACCCGCCTGTCCGCCATCGAACCCGCCACGCTGCGCGGGATCTCCCGCGGCCTGGAAAAAGAAAGCCTGCGTGCCACGGCCGATGGCAACCTGTCCATGCGTCCGCACCCGCGGGCGCTGGGCGCACCGCTCACGCACCCGCGCATCACCACCGACTTCAGCGAATCCCAGGTGGAGCTGATCACCGGCGTGCACGAGGACATCGAGGCCTGCCCGCCGAGCTGACCGAGACCCACCAGATCACGCTGGCCGACATCGACGGCGAGTCGCTGTGGTGCACCAGCATGCCCCGCCCGCCGCCCGCCGACGACCAGATTCCCATCGGGCAGTACGGCAGCTCCTTCGTCGTGCCGGACCAAGACCATCTACCGCGTCGGCCTGAAGCATCGCTCACGGCAGCCGGATGCAGACCATCTCCGGGCTGCACTACAACTTCTCCATCCCCAGACCCTGTGGCCGCTGCTGCGCAGATGCCCGGTCTGAGGCTCGACGAGAACCCCGCGCGCCCGCAGCCGTGGCTACTTCGGGCTCATCCGCAACTTCCGGCAGCACTCATGGCTGCTGCTGCTGCTCTTCGGGGCCTCGCCCCTGGTGCAGCGCAGCTTCGCCGTGGGCATGCCGCACATCCTCAAGCGCTTCGGCCGGGATGCTCTGGGCCTGCCACATGCCACCTCGCTGCGCATGGGCCCGCTGGGCTACCAGAGCGACGCCCAGTCGCGCATCGGCGCCAGCTACAACTGCCTCAAGAGCTACGCCGAGTCGCTCTATGACGCGCTCACCCAGCCGTATCCCGCCTACGAGAAGATGGGCATCCTCTACGAAGGTGAGTACCGGCAGCTGTCCACGTCGCTGCTGCAGATCGAGAACGAGTTCTACGGCACCATCCGTCCCAAGCAGCCCATCCGTCCGAAAGAGCGACCGCTGGCTGCGCTGGCAGCCCGGGGCGTGGAGTACGTCGAAGTACGGCTGATGGACCTGGATCCCTTCAGCCCCATCGGCATCACGGCCGAGACCATCCGCTTCCTCGACATCTTCCTGCTGTACTGCCTGCTGTCCGACAGCCCGCCCGACAGCCCGAAGATCACGGCCGCCCAGGCCGCCAACCGGCACGCCGTGGCCCAGCGCGGTCGCGAACCCGGGCTGGCGCTGCAGCAGGGTGACGGCAGCCTGCGCCCGCTGCAGGACTGGGGCCAGGAGCTGCTGAAAGACCTGCAGCCGGTCGCGCAGCGCCTGGATGAAGCCTTCCCCGAGCACAATGGCGCCTACGCGGCAGCCCTGCAGATGGCCCGCCAGCGGCTGGAATCGCCCGACACCACCCCGTCGGCGCGACTGCTGGCCGAGCTGGCTGCCAACGAGGAGGACTCGCTGACCGCGCTCACCCTGGCCCGTTCGCAGGCCCACCGCCAGCATCTGCTGTCGCTGCCGCTGCCCCCCGACGTGCGCGAGGCCTACACCCGCATGGCGCAAGAATCCTTCATCGAACAGGCCGACATCGAAGCCGCCGACACCGGCGACTACGAGCAATGGCGCCAACAGTACATCACCTCGGTTTTCCCACTGATCAGTGACTGAACACGACGCACAGCAGGTGCTGCTGGTCCGCGCCATCGAGCGCCAGCCGGCTTTCTCCACCGACCGACGAAGACAGCCTTCACGCCAGCCGAGGCGCTGCGCCAGACTCGGCCCCGAGGCCGAGCGCAGCGCTCGTCATCGAAACGCGCCCTGGCTGGCCCGTGAACGGCTCATTGCCCGCAAGCCCGCCCTCGCGACCTGCTGCACAGCCTGCAATGGCGCGGCTGGTTCACCCCCGTGGCGCTGCTGGTGGCCCTGCTGGCCGGTGCGCTGCTCGACTCGGCCGGCGGCGATCGGATCAACATCCTCAACCCGCCGCTGCTGCTGATCATCGCCCTGAACCCTGTTCACCTATCTGGTGCTGGCCATTGGCGCCATCCGCGCAAAGCTGGGCCGGGTCGCACAGAAGCTGCCGCCGGCAAGTCCGGAAAGAACGCCCGCCCGCAGCCTCGCAGGATCAGGAGCCGACCGGCACCGGTGGCTGGCTGCGCCGCCACGTCGTTCGCCTGGCCACTGGGCAGGGCTGGAAGCGCATCGGCCGCTCACGCGAGGGCAGCGTGGCCAACGTCTTCCGCACCAGCTGGTTCCAAGCTGCAGCGCCCCTCTACGGTCAGCGAGCACTCACATTGCTGCATGGCGGCGCCATGATGTTCGCCCCGGGCGCCTTGGCCAGCCTCTATCTGCACGGCCTCGGTCCCGGAATACCGTGCCGGCTGGGAAAGCACCTTCCTGAACCCGCAGCAGGTCGAAACCCTCACGCACCTGCTCTGGGGCCCCGCCAGCCTGATCAGCGGCATCGCCCTGCCCGATGCCAACGGCCTGGCAGCCATCCGCTTTCCGCATAACCCCGGCGAGAACGCGGCTCAGTGGATCCACCGCAGACGCTGACCGTGCTGCTGATCGTGGTCATCCCCGCCTGCTGCTGGCACCTGGGCCCGCGAACAGTCACGGAAACTGAGCACTCACTTTCCGCTGTCGCTCGATGAAAGTTACTTCCGCGACCCTGCTCGCAGCCAGCGTGGCGACGCTGCCGTCGCTTGGGCCCTGCCCTACAGCTACCACCTGAGCGACGCCGCCCGTGCCGGCCTTTCCCTGGCTGCTGCAGCAGGCGCTGGGCGGTTCCGTCTCCCTGCGCCTGCAGCCGCCACCGCCTCTGGGCGGCGAGGATGACCTGCAGTCGCCGCTGCCCGGTCTCGACGGCGCCAGTCTGGCGGCTGCCGTCTATCTGCTGTCGGCCACACCCGAAGCCGAGAACCACGCCGCCTTCTGCCACGCTGGCACGCCACGTGCCGGCCGGCATGCTGGTGGCCCCGTCGACGAAAGCGGCTTCCGTGCCCGTTTCGGCGCCGACTCGACCGGCTGGAGAGCCGTCGCAACGCTCGGCGTCGCATCCCCGCCAGCCGCAGCGATGTCCAGCCCTGTTTGTCGACCCGCCGCCGAACCCGCGCGGACGTTCTGACGGCCCGGACGCCCTCCCCGCTGCCTCAACCCGGACCATGCCCGCCAGCGCCTGATCCACCTCTGCTTTTCTCATCGCCGTGCCCGACGCCGCCAACATCATCTCCCTCAGCCCGGGTCTCCCACACCAACGTCGGCAAGACCACCCTTGCCCGCACCCTGCGCCTCGCAGAGCGTGGGCGAGGTGCGCGACGAGCCGCACGTCACCGACACCAACGACCGCTTCGAGCTGGCCCAGACCCCGCAGGGCGACCAGCTGGTCCTGTGGGACACCCCCGGTTTCGGCGACAGCGCCCGACTGGCGCGGCGCCTGCTGCAGTCCGACCGCCCCATCGGCTGGTTCGTCAGCCAGGTCTGGGACCGCTTCGCGGACCGCGCCCTGTGGTCCAGCCAGCAGGCCGTGCACAACGTCCGTGAAGAAGCCGACGTGGTGCTGTACCTGGTCAACGCGGCCGAGAACCCCGAGGATGCCGGCTACGTCGAACCCGAGATGAAGATCCTGGCCTGGATCGGCAAGCCCATCATCGTGCTGCTGAACCAGATGGGTCTCCGGCCGGCCACCAGGCCGAAGAAGCCGAGATCGACCGCTGGCGCTCCTACCTCACCCGCTTCGGCAACGTCCATCAGGTGCTGGCCCTGGATGCCTTTGCCCGCTGCTGGGTTCAGGAAGGCGCCCTGCTGCAGGCCGTCGAGCCGCTGCTGCAGGCCACGAAGCCCGCCTTCGGCCGGCTGAACCGCCTGTGGCAGAACCAGCGCCGCCAGACCTTCGACCGCTCGATGCACATCCTGGCCACCCGACTGGCCGCCACCGCACTGGACCGCGAACGCATCCCCAACAGCAGCCTGAAGGACCAGCTGCGCGAGGTGGGCAAGGTGCTGGGTGTCTCGCGCTCGCCGCAGGACGATGCCAAGCAACAGGCCATGGCCAAGCTGGCCGAGCGTCTCAACACCGCCATCCGCCAGTCCACCGACGAGCTGATCGAAGCCAACGGTTTGGTGGGCCACGCCACCGACGAGGTGCTCAGCCGCATGGCCGATCACTACGACGTGACCGAGAACCTCAATGAAGGCCATGCAGCCGTCGTGGGCGGCCTGGTCACCGGTGCACTGGCAGGCCTGAAAGCCGACCTGCTGGCCGGGGGCCTCACCCTGGGAGGCGGCATGATCGCCGGCGGCGTTCTGGGCGCCCTGGGTGGTGCCGGTCTGGCCCGGGGCTACAACATGGTGCGTGGCATCGACGCCATCACCGTCACCGACCGACGCCGTGATGAACCGGCTGATCCAGTCTGCCCTGCTGACCCTATCTGGCCCGTGGCCCACTACGGCCGGGGCCGGGGTGAATGGGCGCAGTCCGAACATCCCGCCCACTGGGAAAAGACCGTCACCGACGTGCTGACACAGCAGCACGATCAGTTCACCCAGTTCTGGCGCAAGCGCCAGAACTATGGCCCGGACGCCCTGGCCAGCGCCCTGCAGACCGAGCTGACCTCGCCATGGAGCGGATCCTGATCCGCCTCTACCCCAACGCGCTGTCGATGGCCGCCCTCGGGCAGTGGCGCCCGACGCCTGAACATCGCCCCGCCGCCGATCTGGCCGAAGCCCGCGGCGACACCCCCAGCCCCTCAGCAAGCTGCCGACGAGCCCGAGTACGCTGCGCACCTGCGCGCCGGCTTTGCGGCCGCCCGCGGCCCGGTTTCGCCGCCACGCTCTTCGGCGTCCTCGCGCACCCCATCGCACGAGGACACCGAGCCACGCCGGAAGGATGAACCCGCCCAGAACCCGACACCCGCCCTTTTGGCAAAGGCAGGTCCTGGCCGATGGTTCCGGTAGCCAGCAGGCTGCCGCTGACCGGACGCCCGCCGACGCCCTCCCGCGCCCGGCCCAGAAGGCCCCTGCGCAGGAACGGGAGTCCGCAGCCTTTCATCCCTGCGGATGCCGCGCCCCACCGCTGCCCCCACCGCTGCGCCCAACGAGTCTCCAACCCCGGAAGAAACCCCGAAGACCGAAAGCTCGCCCCCGGGGCTGCGTCGCCCGAGGCAGCGCCGTCCCCTGCCCGCCAGCCGGACAGCAGCCCAGTCACGGACGACACGGCAAAATCCGGCAACAGCACCAGCCCGGCCGACTCCAGCACGGCGACAACCGACACCGAGACTGGCCGCCACCGGCAGCGACACGGCCGCAGACGCACCAACGGCACCAGCAAAAGCCGACGACAGCACGCCCGCAGACACCGCCGCCGCGGCCAGCAACAGCACGGCTCCGGATGTCCCCGCCGAATCCGGCAACAACGTGACCCCGGATGCCCCGGCTGCACCCGGCAACGACAGGCAGCAGATGCACCCGCTGCCACGGACACGGGCGCAACCTCCGACAAGGCCAAGGCCCCTGCCGACGACGGAGCATCCGTCTCTCAAAAGTCGGACGCTGATACGCCTGCCGCCGACGTATCAGCCACCTCCCGCGCGGTGGACAGCCCCCTGAGGCTCTGAGACCCGGAGCCCCTGGCGCAAGCAGGGATCCGGCAGGCGTCGCAGCGGCGCTGAACGGCATCGCCGCCGGCCGGCACGCCCCGTCACCGGCTACCGTGCCACGGATGACGATGAACCTCTCCCGCATCAAACGCTGGATCCTGCTCGGCCACCGCTGGCTGGGCATCGGCACATGCCCTGCTGTTCTTCCTGTGGTTCCTGTCGGGCGTGGTGATGATGTACGTGGGCCATCCCAAGCTCACCGGCAGGAACGGCTTGAACATCTGCCGCCGCTGGAGGCCAGCCAGTCCCTGCTCTCGCCCGCCGACGCCTTCCAGCGGGCCGGGCATCCGTGGCACCGTCACCGACCTGCGGCTGGCCAACGCCCGAGCCGGACTGCCCGTCTACATCGCTCAGATCCGCCCTGACACCCGGTCCGCACCGGACGCCCCCTCGGCCCGAGCCTCGCCTCGGTGGCCCTCGATGCCCGCACCGGCGCCCTGTTGCCCCCACCGATCCCGCCACGGCCCCTAGCCAGCGCGCAAATCTATCTGGAACAGGGTGGCCTGTCGCCCACGTCATCATCCACCACCCGGCCTGCAACCAGTCCCCGGCAGCCATCCCCCGCCACCGCGCAAGACACGCCGGGCAAACCCCTGTATCAGGGCATCACGGTCGAAGACGCCCACACCCACAGCAAGGCTATGGATCTGCACCGGCCGCTGCACAAGGTGCTGCTGCCCGACGCCGAGCAGACGCTGTTTACATCTCCGGCACCACCGGCGAGTGATGCGCGACGCCCCGCGCCTGGAACGGGGCTTCAACTACCTGGGCGCCTGGCTGCACTGGCTCTACCTGTTCCGCGACACGGCCATCGACTGGACTGATCTCATCATCTGGCTGTCCGTCATCGGCACCGTGGCCACCCTCAGCGGCTTCCTGTCCGGCATCATCCGCTGGCGCTTCTCCCGACCGTACCGCAGTGGCTCCTGCTCCCCTTCGCGCCCGGCGCACTGCGCTGGCACCACATCCTGGGCCTGGTCTTTGCGCTGACCACCTTCACCGGATCTTCAGCGGCCTGATGTCCATGAACCCCTGGGACATCTTCGAGGCCGACGAGAGCATCATCGACGCCCGGAGAATCAGCAACCCGGACATCCAGCCATCCCGCGCCATCGCCACCCCGCAAGCCCTGCTCGCCAGCACCACGACCCCCGTGCGTGAACTGCAATGGCACACCCTCCTGGACAAGGCACGGGTGAAGGCCATCCGGACACACGAAGTGCCCCCTGGGAGCGCGGACCAGCCCGTCCTGCCTCGGCCCGCACCGGCAAACCCTATAACTGGAACCGGAGCGCCTTCGAAGCGCCCTCTTCACGCTGCAGGCCGGCTACCCGCCACGCATCGACATCCTCCAGCAGGACGACTTCTACTACTACAGCCGCACCGAACACACCATGACCGGCGGGCGCAAGCCGCACCCGCTGCCCATCTGGCGCGTGCGCTATGACGACCCGAACAAGACCTGGCTGCACATCGACCCCGCCACCGGTCAGGTCCTGAGCGAACTGGACAGCTACCAGCGCACCGAACGCTGGCTCTTTGCCCTGCTGCACAGCTGGGACTGGCTGCCACTTCTACAAAACCGGCCTCTGTGGGACATCTTCATGCTGGTGCTGGCCACCGGCGGCCTGGCCCTGTCCGCCACCGGCATCTGGATCGCCGGCCATCGCCTGCACATCAAGGCCCGCCGCTGGCGGCTGCTGCGCCGAAAGACACGGTGACCGCATCAGAATCCTTCGAATTTGAGCCAAAACAATTCAATTGCAAGAAATTTCGGCTCCTCCAGCGTATCGTTGGCATATTGATACATAATCTCGTTCTGAGACACGCACGGCCAACAACAAGCCGCCCATGGACTTCAGAAGGCGCCCATCGAGATTTCATTCCGCCATCCTGGCGTGGCTGCTCGTGGCCCTGGCGTCTTCCCTGCTGGCACCACTGGTGCAGCGGATCCCTGCGGGCAGTCCTGAAACCGTCATCCTCTGTCACGGCAATGGCGGCTTCACACGAATCGTCCTCTCGACCGACGATTCCGATGACCCTTCCGCCCCGCCAGCAGACGCACGCTGCTGCCCGTTCTGTCTGTCCACACCCATGCCGGCCCTGTCGTCGGCGCAGGCGCTTCCTGCATCGGCCGCAGGGCGGCACGTCCTGCACGCCGTCGCCACGCATGGCCACACGGCCGGGCTCACCTCCATTACGACTCACGCGGACCCCTGCCGCATTGATGCTCGCCTGATCGCTGCACGAAGCGACCCCAATAGCGACGGCCCCGTCGCAGTCATCCTGCCCCCACCGGCAGCACCCAATCCGTGCGCCGGTACCTCGCCTTTCGGCAGAGTCCATCATGAGCATTCCGCGTCTTCCCATCAAACCCTTCGTCATGCCCGCGCTGCTGTTGCTGCCCGTCCTGCCAGCGCACGCCATCCAGTCCCTGGATCCCGTCACCGTGCGCCCGGCCCAGCAGGAAGGGCTTCAACAAGCCCCATCGGCCGGATCGCGCCTGGGTTGTCCATCCAGAACACCCCGGCCAGCGTCGACGTGATCTCCCGCGAACGGATCGATGCACGCGGCGACACCACCGTCAACGAAGCCACCGCACGCGCCACCGGCTTCAGCAGCGTGGCCCATCCGGGCAACAGCGGCAGCGACCTCTCGGTGCGCGGCTTCACCGGAAGCAGCTCCGTCATGCAGCTCTACGACGGCGTGCGTCAGTACGGCGGCCTCGGCGTCAGCTATCCCTTCCACGCTTGGGCCGTCGAACGGATCGAAGTCCTCCGGGGTCCAGCCTCCGTCATCGACGGTGACGGCGCCATCGGCGGCGTCGTCAACGTCGTCCCGCGCAAGCCCCGCCAGGGTGCCATCCGCCACGAAATCCGGGCAGGCATCGGCAACCGCGGACAGCGTTCACTGGACTTCGACAGCAGCGGATCGATCAGCGAACGCCTGGCCTACCGGCTTGACGCCAGCGCCGAACGCGGTGACGGCTGGGTGGACCGCGGCAGCACAGCAGCCGGGCCTGACCGGCGCCCTGCAATGGCAGTTTCCTGCCCGCTGGCAACTGCAGCTGAGCCACGCCGAAGGCCACCACAGCTCCATGCGCTACTGGCGTCCCGCTGATCGACGGAAAGCCCCTCGAAGCCCTACGCCGCACCAACTACAACGTCCGGGACGCCCGCATCACCTTCCGTGACCACTGGAGCGAACTGACGCTGCAGGGCTCCCCCAGCGACAACATCGCCGTGCGCAGCCGCTCTATCACATCCGCAGCAATCGCCTGTGGTTTGACGCCGAGAACTACACCGGGATGAGGCCCGTCAGCAGATCCGCCTCGCCGGTGACACCGCCATCCGCCACCACCAGAAACAGACCGGCAACACCACCGACGTGACCTTCGACAGCAAGCTGCTGGGCATGGACAACACCATCTCGGCCGGCTTCGACCTCAATCACAGCAGCCTCCAGCACGACAACAATACCTACTCCGGCAACCCGCGCTACGTGAGCCTGCTGTCTCCCCGAGACAGGCTTCTTCGACAGCGATCTCCCTTCATTCCCCGTTACCGGAACACCGCCGACCAGTACGCCCTGTTTGTCGAGGATCGACTAGCCGTCACCGGGCAGCTGTCCTCGTGGCTGGGCTGCGTCATGACCGCGTCCGCATCCGCCGTGACGACCTGATCACCGGAAGTCGCGCCTTCAGCCGCACCTGGAACAGCACCGGCCACCGCCTGGGCGCTGTCTATGCACTGACCCCGACCCTGTCCGTCTACGCGCAGCACAGCCGGGCCGCCGACCCTCCACTGCCCCGCTGATGATGAGCGCCAGCGCGCCAAGGCCGACATGACGATCGGCCGCCAGATCGAAGTGGGCATCAGCAGTCACTGCCCCAGCAGCGCTGGCGAATGGACCCCGGCCGCCTACAACATCACTAAGCACAACCTGCAAAGCCGTGACCCGGCCAACCCGGACAACAGCATCCGGTCGGCAAGCAGAGCTCCCGCGGCATCGAAGGCACCCTGTCGCTGGCACTGTCCTCCACCCTGAGACTCGATGCTAACGCCACCGTCCTGCGCGCCCGTATTGACGACTTCAACGACGCCGTCGATGGCGCCATCGTCTCGCGCAGCGGCAACACCCCGCCCAATGTGCCCGAGCGGCTGGCAAACCTGTGGCTGAGCTGGCAGATGCTCCCGCAATGGACGCTGTCCGGCGGCGCGCGTCACGTCGGCAAGCGCTACGGCAACCGGGCCAACGACCTGACGCTGCCCGCCTACACCACGGCGGATCTGGCCCTGAAATGGCAGCCCTCCGACGCCACCACCCTGGCGCTGCATGGGCACAACATCTTCAACCGCCACTACTACAGCACCGTCTACTACAACGAGAAACAGTGGTTCGTCGGCGAATCACGTCGCGTGCTGTTCACCATCGACCATCGCTTCGACACAAGCAGCCTTCGATTAATCCCCGGCCCCCGGGCCGGCGGGCCGGCAGACCTCCTGCCCTTCATGCAGGCCCTCGGCGATCGCCCACGGGTCTCGGCCTTCACCCCCATTGCCCCATTGCCCCCATGAACATTCCCATCAAACGCTGGCTGCTGCTTACCCACCGCTGGCTGGGCATCGGCCTCTGTCTGTTCTTTCTGACCGGTTCGTTTCCGGCATGGTGATGATGTACGTGGGCTATCCCAAGCTCACCCATGCCGAACGGCTGCACCACCTGCCCACACTGGATGCCAACGCGCCGCTGCTGTCCCCGCGCCAGGCCTTCGGCACGGCCGGCACTCAATGGCCCCGTGTCCGATCTTCGGCTGACCGCCAGCCGCGCCGGCCAACCGTCTACACCGCCCTGCTGCAGAGCGGACCGATGATGCCGAAACCGCCGTCGCCGTGGATGCCCGCACCGGACGCCGGCTGCCACCGGCCAGCCAGACGATGGTTCTGGCCAGCACAGACCTACCTGCAGCACGATGGCCATCCGACATCCGAAAGTGCCCCGACGTCAATGCCGGACCAGGCCAAGCCAGCGCTCGCCTACGAAGGCACCATCGACGAAGACCCCCACACCCACAGCCGCAGCCTGGACCCTTACCGTCCCCTGCACAAGGTGCAGCTGACGCTGACCGAACGCTGCTCCACATCGCCACACCACCGGTGAAGTGGTGCGACGCTCCCCACACCGAACGCACCCTCGGACTATGTGGGTACCGCCGCACTGGCTGCACATGTTCCGGGGCGGCAGCTGACGCCCGTGGTCTACCATCGTCATCTGGCTGGCCACCATCGGGTTCTGGTGGCGCTCACCGGCGGCATTGTCGGCATCCTGCGCTGGCGTTTCTCGCGCCCCTACCGCAGCGGTTCGCGCTCGCCGTTCCAGCCCGGCGTCATGCGCTGGCATCACATCGTGGGCCTCTTCTTTGCGCTGACCACCCTCACCTGGATCTTCAGCGGGCTCATGTCCATGCGCCCGTGGAGCCTGTTCAAGAGCCCCCACGCCGCCCTGGAAACCGAGAGCATCAGCAGTCTGCAGCTGGACCCGGCACAGGCCCCCATGATTCCCCACGTGCTTCTGGAATCTGCTCACCGCGACGGCTCGAGCGATGTCCGCGAACTGCAGTGGAGAACCATTCTGGGCAAGCCGACGGTCCTCGCTCTGGGGCAACCGGCACCCCACATGTTCTGGATGCCGTCACTGGCAAGCCGACCCGGTGAAGGAACAGGACCTGACGGCCGCACTCAACGCCCTGACGCCGGATCACCCGCCCCGGATCGAGCAGCTGCGGGAATACGACTTCTACTACTACACCCGCGCCGACCACACCATGATGGGTGGCGGCGACCCTCAGCCCCTGCCGTTCTGGCGCGTGCAGTTCGACGACCCCGACCAGACCTGGGTTCAGCTCGATCCCGCCACGGGCACCGTCCTGAACACGCTCAACCAGCATAAGCGCGTCGAACGATGGCTGTTCTTCCTCATGCACAGCTGGGATCTGGTGCCACTGCTGCACCGCCGTCCGCTCTGGGACATCCTCATGCTCGTGCTGGCTGTGGTGGCCCGGCCCTTTCGGCCACCGGCATCTGGATCGGCACCAAGCGCCTTGGCATCAAGACCCTGTCGCCGCCAGCTGCTGAACCGGAAGGGTCAGGCGACGCAGTGACTAGGGCACCAGTTTCTCTGCGAGGCGGCAGTAGACACTGATCCAGTCCGCCTCGGAGAACTTCACGCGCACCGCCTCGGCAGCAGCCCGCAACCGTGCCGGGTTGCCCGAGCCCACCACCGGCATGATGGACGCCGGGTGGGCCATCAGCCAGGCCAGCGCCAGCACGTCCAGCCGTTCCTCACCCTGCGGTGCGCCCACCGCCCGCAGGGCCTCGGCCACCCGCACGCTGCGGGCATCCGTCGTATCGAAGAGCCGCCCGCCGGCCAGCGGCGACCACACCATCGGCCGGATGCGCATCCGCAAGGCCAGATCGATCGTCCCGTCATCGAAGGCGTTCAGATGCAGCGGCGAGGCCTCGATCTGGTTCGTCAGCAGGGGCTCGGCCAGATACGATTGCAGCATCCGGAACTTGGGCACCGGAAAATTGGACACCCCGAACCGCCGCACCAGCCCGCGCCGGCGCAGCTCATCGAACGCCCCTGCGATCTCTTCCGGATTGGCGCACGGCGAGGGACGGTGGATGAGCAGCAGATCCAGATAACCGCACTGCAGACTTCGCACCGAACGCTCGGCCGACCAGACGATGTGCTTTTCTGGAATTGTCGTAATCTTGGCCTTCATCCACGGCAGCGCCTTGTTGGGAAACAGGATGCCGCACTTGCTGACGATGCACATCTGTTCACGCAGTGAAGGCTCCAGCGCCAGCCCGCGTCCGAACATCTCCTCGGTAGTGAAGCCCCCATAACAGGCAGCATGGTCAAAGACCCGGATTCCCAGCGCCAGCGCCTGCTGGATGAGGCGCAGGAAGCCTTGATCATCCAGCCCCCATTCATGGGCTCGCCAGTAGCCATGCGCCAGACGCGCATGGGTGAAGAAATTGCGGTCATGGCGTGCTCCTCTCGCCCCTTGACAACCATACATAACTCAAGGAGAGACTGTCGACCATGACCGGACTGGCGGAGCCACCTGGCCCGCACCAGCAACAGTCCACACGCGTGGCAAACAAAATCCCGGTCAGGAAGAGCGGAAGGGATTCCGGCAGGGTCCGGGTCCCAGGCGCAGGAACCGCACCAACGCAAGAACTGGACCGACAGCGACGCTCAGAAATCCCAGTCCTCATCCTCGGTGGCCACCGCCTTGCTGATGACGTAGGACGAACCGCTGCCCGAGAAGAAGTCGTGGTTCTCGCTATCGGGCGACAATGCCGACAGGATGGCCGGATTGACCTCGCACGCCGCGGGCGGGAAGAGGGCCTCGTAGCCCAGGTTCTGCAGCGCCTTGTTGGCGTTAGTGCAGGAACGCCTTCACGTCCTCGGTCAGTCCGATGCGGTCGTAGAGTTCTCGGCATACAGCGCCTCGACTTCGTACAGCTCGAAGAGCAGCGAGAACGCAAAGTCCTTCAGACGCGCCTCGGTCGGCTTCCGGCAGCCGGGCCAACGCACGCTGGAACTTGTAGCCGATGTAGTAGCCATGCACCGCCTCGTCGCGAATGATGAGACGATGAGGTTCTGCCGTGTTGGTCAGCTTTGCCGCGGCTTGACCAGTACATGGGCAGATAGAAGCCCGAACAGAACAGGAAGCTCTCCAGAAACACGCTGGCGATCTTGCGCTGCAGGGGATCGGACGCGGCGTCGTACTCTTCCAGAATCAGCCGTGCCTTGGCCTGCAGCTGCGGATTCTCTTCCGACCAGCGGAACGCCTCGTCCACTTCCTGGTGGAACACAGGGTCGAGAAGATCGACGAATAGCTGCGCGCATGCACCGCCTCCATGAAGGCAATGTTGGTCAGCACCGCCTCTTCGTGCGGTGTCTGCGCATCCACCATCATCGAGGGCGCCCCCACCGTGTTCTGGATGGTGTCCAGCAGCGTCAGCCCGGTGAATCACCCGGATCGTCAGCGTCTGCTCTTCCTCGCGCAGCGTGGCCCAGCTCTGCACATCATTGGACAGAGGCACCTTTTCCGGCAGCCAGAAGTTCGCCGTCAGCCGGTTCCACACCTCCAGATCCTTCTCGTCCTGCAGCCGGTTCCAGTTGATGGCCAGCGGCACCTTCCGCACCTGTTCCTTGTTCGACATGTCAATCACCTGTTCTTGTCGGGCCATGGCCCCTGTTCCTGTTCCGTCCACTCTCCGTCACCGCGAAGGTTTCCCTTCGCGGAACACGGCGGCGCTCACAATGCGCAGGACACGCAACCCTGCACCTCGGTCCCTTCCAGAACCGCCTGGCGCAGCCGCACGTAATAGATGGTCTTGATGCCCTTCTTCCAGGCGTAGATCTGTGCCCGGTTGATGTCGCGCGTGGTGGCATCCGACGGGAAGAAGAGCGTGAGCGACAGACCCTCGTCCACGTGCTCGGTAGCGGCGGCATAGGTGTCGATCAGCGGTTCCGGGCCGATCTCGTAGGCATCCGGCAGAACTCCAGGTTGTCGTTCGTCATGAACGGTGCCGCGTAGTACACGCGCCCGATCTTGCTTTCCTTGCGGATCTCCACCTTCGAGACGATCGGATGGATGGAGGACGTGGAATGGTTGATGTAGCTGATGGAGCCTGTGGGCGGCACGGCCTGCAGGTTGCGGTTGTAAAGACCGTGCTTCATCACCGCCTCACGCAGCGTCGCCCAGTCTTCACGGGTGGGCAGCGTCACGTCCATCCGTGCAAACAGTTCACGTACCGTCTCGGTCTCGGGCAGCCAGTCGCGCGTCACGTATTTCTCGAAGAAGCTGCCGTCGGCGTACTTCGACCGATCGAAGCCCACGAAGGTGCTGCCCTTTTCCTGGGCCAGCAGGTTGGAAGCACGCAGCGCGTGGTAGGGCCACTGTGGCAAAGTACACGCGCGTGAAATCGATGCCTTCTGGGCTGTCGAATGAATGCGCTCACGCGCGAGGAAACCGTGCAGGTTCATCTGCCCCAGCCCAACCGCATGGGCCTCGTCGTTGCCACGCCGCACCGAAGGCACGCTGTCAATGGCCGACATCTCCGAGACGGCGGTCAGTGCGCGCACCGCGGCTTCCACCGTTGCGCCCAGATCCGGACCATCCATGGCAGCGGCGATGTTCAGCGACCCCAGATTGCAGGAAATGTCGGTGCCCAGGTGCCGATAGCTCAGATCGTCGTTGAAGGTGGACGCCTCGTTGACCTGCAGGATTTCCGAGCACAGGTTGGACATGGTGATGCGCCCTCGATGGGGCTCGCTGCATTCACCGTGTCCTCGAACATGATGTGGATAGCCGCTCGAACTGGATCTCGGCCAACGTCTGGAAGAACTCGCGGGCGTTGATCTTCTTCTTGCGGATGCGCTTGTCACCCACCATTTCGTCGTATTTCTCGGTGACAGAAATTTCCGAGAAGGCCTTGCCATAGACCTTTTCCACGTCATGTGGCGAGAACAGGTACATGTCGGCATTGCGCTTGGCCAGCTCAAAGGTCGACGTCCGGAATCACCACGCCCAGCGACAGCGTCTTGATGCGGATCTTCTGTCGGCATTCTCGCGCTTGGTGTCCAGAAGCGCAGTGATGTCTGACGGTGGGCATTCAGGTACACCGCACCGGCGCCCTGCCGCGCGCCCAGCTGGTTGGCATACGAGAACGAATCTTCCAGCAGCTTCATCACGGAACCACGCCGGACGACTGGTTCTCGATGCCCTTGATGGGCGCGCCCAGCTCGCGCAGGTTGGTAAGCATCAGCGCCACACCACCGCCCCGCTTGGAAAGCTGCAGCGCCGAATTGATGGCACGCCCGATGCTCTCCATGTTGTCTTCCACGCAGCAGGAAGCTACGAGATCAGTTCGCCCCGGCCTTCTTTGCCGGCGTTGAGGAACGTGGGCGGCCGGCTGGAATCGACCGCTGATGATCTCGTCCATGAAGCGCAGCGCCAGCTGCTCGTCGCCGCGCGCCAGCGTCAGCGCCACCATCACCACGCGGTCCTCGAAGCGCTCCAGATAACGCTGGCCGTTGCGCGTCTTCAGCGTGTAGGAGGTGTAGTACTTGAAGGCGCCCAGGAAGGTGGGAAAGCGGAACTTCCGGCTGTAGGCCTCGTCCCAGATATGGCGCTGGAAATTGCGCGAATACTGGTCCAGCACTTCGGCATCGTAATAGCCTTCGTCCACCAGGTAGCGCAGCTTCTCATCCAGGTTGTGGAAGAACACCGTGTTCTGGTTGACGTGCTGCAGGAAGTACTGACGTGCCGCACGACGATCGGCCTCGAACTGGATGTTCCCGTCCGCGTCGTACAGGTTCAGCATCGCGTTGAGCGCGTGGTAGTCCAGCCCCGGTTTGTCGTCATCCGACACGCCCGTATCGGAAGCTTCGTAGCTGCTTGCAGCCGTCATGTTCATTCCCTGCATCATCATGGGTGACTCAGGGCCTCTTCACCCTCATCCACCCTTTCCTTCATTTCCAATCGGTTCCCTGCCCGTCCGCGTCCGTCGTGGCATCCGCATCGCACGTTCGCCCATGCGGGTGCGCCCATGACGGGTCGGCATTCAGACAGGCTCGACCTCATCCAGACTGGCCCAGAATCGCTCCAAGCCTTCACGCACTCGCACCACATCCAGCTCGGTGCCGGCCAGCTCGAAGCGGTAAAGCACCGGCACGCCGCACTTGTCGCCGATCACCCGACCGGCGTGGGCAAACGTCGTGCCGAAATTGCGGTCGCCACTGGCACAACCCCCGCAGCAGACGGCGATGATCCGGGTTGTTCAGGAAGCGGATCACCTGCCGGGCCACGGCGCCGTGCCCCTCGCCATCAGCGTAGGTGGGCGAGATCAGCACGAAGGGCCCATCCGGCTCAGGCATCGGGGCAGACTCATCCACCGGAATGCGCATGGCCGGCAGGCCCAGCTTGTGCATGAAGCGCTCGGTGTTGCCCGAGGCCGAGGAGTACTAGACCAGCCCCGCCATGGCGGATGTCAGGCCAGGCGGCCGATCATGTCAGGACGAAAACCGGTCCAGTGGCTTCGCCGGCCACGACCACGGGGCTCGGCGGTAGCCCCGTCAGCACCGGCCCATGGCGACGGCGTCCTCGGGTCAGGTCGACCAGCTGGTAGGCACTGCCACGGGCATCTAGCGCACGGGTGGTGGCGGTGCACTGAACGCAGGCGGGTTTGGAGTAGACGATGACGGTCATGGGCCGGATTTCCTTCAGACGGGGAGCGAAGGGCCGGCAGCAGTCCGGGCGGACGCACGCAGACAGGCGCCATCCACCATGACCCGCTCCTGCCCACCGCAGGGTTGTCATCCATGCCGAAAGGCGCTGCCGCCATGAAGATGGGCGGCCTTTCGGCGGCTATCGGGGCAGGTCTCCTGGCTTGCGGGTCCTTGCGTGGCTGGAACCTTCCCAGACCCCATGGGTCCAGTGGAACAGGAAGGGTCCGTCCGGACCCCTTCCAGCCTTGCTCACCGCCTACAGTTGCGGGGGCAGCGCCGGCATTGCACCCTGAGCGAAAGGCCTTGAGGCGACCTTCCCGGATGCGCACCGGCTTCCCTTTTCATCCCGGGGCAGATCTCCCGGGAACCTCGATGAAGCGCATTGTACCCAAGATATGGGGTTCGTCCAGCCCGCATACACAATATGTAGCGCCTTTAAATACCCTGGGACACCATGGAAAGTGTTGCGCGAACGCCAAACGGCATGACCAACAGTTCTGCACACCTTGCAGGAACACGCGCCAAGTGCCCGCGGGCAAAGGATTTTCCAAAAACATCCACGTTGCATGGATGCTGCACGACCGTCCGTCGGAAAGGTGCTCGGCAGGTCGGTGAAAGGAGGGCTCAGTACCCTGTCGGCCACATCGGAAGGACGTGGCCGGACGGGAAAGGCTGTCTGACGATCTCGGCATCGTCTTCATCCGGCATGAGGGAAGGCGCCGGATGGTGCACGCCATGAGGTGCCGACGCAGGGTCGTCGGGGCACCTCATGGCGCCGTGCGGAGCAGGATCACTGCTCGGCAAAAGCTCGCTCGATGACGAAGTCACCCGGGGTGGAGGTGTTGCCCTCGACGAAGCCGCGCTTCTCGAACATGTCCTTCAGATCGCGCAGCATCTCGGGGCTGCCGCAGATCATGATGCGGTCTTCCTCGCGGTTGAAGGGCGGCACGCCCAGATCGGCGTTGAGCTTGCCGTTCTCGATGAGGGTTGTGATGCGCCCCTGGTTGCGGAAGGGCTCGCGGGTCACGGTGGGGTAGTCAGCAGCTTGCCCTTGATCAGCTCGCCCAGTATTCGTGCTCCGGCAGCCCTTGGTGAACAGGTCGAGTAGGCCGCTCGTTCACCTGACGCACGCCGTGCACCGTGATCACCTGGTCGTAGCGCCTGTAGGTCTCGGGGTCGCGCGTGATGCTGAGGAAGGGGGCCAGGCCGGTACCGGTGGCCAGCAGCCACAGGCGCTTGCCGGGCAGCAGGTAGTCGGTCACCAGCGTGCCGGTGGGCTTGCGCCCACGATGACCTTGTCACCGGGCTTGATGTGCTGCAGCTTCGAGGTCAGCGGACCATCGGGCACCTTGATGCTGAGAAACTCCAGATGCTCTTCGTAGTTGGCGCTTGTAATGCTGTAGGCTACGCAGCAGCGGCCGCTCTCCTTCTTTCGGCGGCAGGCCGATCATCGTGAAATGGCCGTTCTTGAAACGCAGCGCCTCGTCACGCGTGGTGGTGAAACTGAACAGACGATCGGTCCAATGATGGACGGTCAGAACCTCTTCTTCGCTGAATGCTTTCGATTTCATGTATGACCCGGGCAGCACCCGGCAACAGATGACGGGCAACGCAGAGGTGCGCCAGCCCGCAGGAATGGAAGGCCGACATTATGAACCGATGCTGGCCGTTTGCCAGCACGGAGGCACAGGAATGCCATGGAATTAAGTGATTGCGCACTTACAAGGCCAGGCATCCGCTTTCGGGAAACGCTTTCTGGGAATGCCCCGCGCCTGATGCAGGCTCATTGAGCGTGGTACATGGCCCTGCGAGGGCCTGCCCCGAAGGGGGCACATCACTCAGCAGAGGATCAGAGGGCGGCCGGACGATGATGCCCGGCCCGCCTCGGGCCTCAGTCGAAGCTGCGCGAGCGCAGCACGTCCAGCGAGTTGTCGCTGCCCGTCTGGGCGCGCAGCACGTAGCCCTTGCCCAGGGTGTACTGGATGCGCAGCAGGTTCCAGACACCGCGCACGCCCTTCTCGTAGCTGACGAAGAGGCGGTCGTTGATGCGCTTGCCCAGCGACACCACGCCCGTCTCGGTGGCGTCGGCATTGCTGCTGCTGCTTGAGCCCACCAGGCCCTTGGGCGTCATGCTCTCCTGAATGCCTGAATCCACACCGGTGTTGGACGCATAGCCGTAGTTCAGCACGTCCAGACCCAGCCGCTCGGCAATGGAGGGCGAGCGCACGCCATTGTCGTTGCCCAGCAGCATGGTGCCTGCCTGCTGCAGGGCCAGGACCTGGGCGGCCCCACCGGCCTCCTCAGGCGGCACGCCCAGCACCAGCCAGGACAGCTTGTTGGTCTCTCGACATGGGAGGGCTTTGAGATGAGCGAGATCCGCGGGCTGCTTTGCCTCGCCCCGTGATGGAGAGACCCACTTCCACCGGCAGGTACGGGCGCTTGGCCTCGATATCCAGCGACGGATTGTCCACCGGACCGGTGAAGCGGATCAGGCCCTTGGTGAACTTGAGGTTCTGGCCATAGGCCTGATAGCTGCCGTCCACGATGTTGACCACGCCGGTCAGCTGCGGATCGGCCGGCAGGAAGCCGCCGACCTGCAGTTTGCCGCCCAATCGGGCTTCGGCCCCCATGCCGCTGATCTTCAGCTTGTCACCCAGCTCCACTTCCAGATCGCTGGCGATGCGCAGGCTGGCTTCCGCGTCCTTTTCCTCGGGCAGGTCCTGGGGGATCTGCTCGCCGGAAACCCGCACGTCGCCAGGCAGAGTGGGGGCAGAAGACCCCGCCAGCTCGATCAGTCCTCGTCGACTTTCATGTCACCGACCAGGATCAGGCCTGCCGGGCCGCTGGTCAGACGGGTCACACCCGAGAGGGTCACCCGCCGGCCCGGCCCGATCGGAACCAGGAAATGATCCGCGCGCACATCGAAGACGCCATCCATCGGCAGCAGCGAGGGCTTGGGGCTGCCGGCCTTGGGCGGCTTCGTGAGTGCTGCAGCCCAGGCGGCATCCTGGGTGGCCAGAGCGGCCTTCATGTTGCCGCGATCCACCAGACGGGCCGCGCCCTTAAGCTGCAGGCTGCCCTGGCCGGCATGGAACTTGAGCCGATTGATCTGCAGGCCATGACCGCTCAGGTGCGCATCCAGCTCGCCTCCGGAAAGGCGCATGCCGGCCGAGCGCCGCAGCACGGACAGGCTCCTGCCAGTGACGCCCGAGTCCACCAGCGGCGCATCCAGCGTGCCGGCCACCGTGCCATCGACCTTCAGCGAACTCGTCGACGGCCACGTCGGGGCCGGTGAACAGGTTGACCAGCTCCAGCGACACGATGTCCAGATTCACCTTGCCGTTGAGCTTGCGCTCATCAAAGCGCAAGGTCAGACCGTTGTTGTCACGCAGCCCCAGGCGCTTCCTGCGCCCGGCAGGCACCTGCTCACGGATGCCTGCCTGCACGTCACCGTACAGGGCCTGCGCCCTCGCCACCGCAACTGCCATTGACCGGCAATGCGCACGTCCTTCAGCGCGTCCAGTGTTCTTCTGCTCATCCACGCCCAGCAGCCGATGCAGCCGCAACGGGGCCAGATCGTCCAGACTGCCGCGCGTCTCGTACTTCGAGCGGGACCGCTCCAGTCCAGCAGCAGGCGCTTCAGGTCAAGTGTCCGTCCAGCGCTGCCAGCCGGAAATCCGACAGCGTCAGGCGACTACCGTCCACCGCCAGCGGTGCCGGGTCGACCAGGCGCACGGCGGTGCGGCCGCTCAGGTCCGTGGTTTCACACTGGCCCGATAGCTGGGACCGGTACGCGGCAGCGACAGCAGCGCCTTGCAGGCGCAGCTGCAGCCGGTCCTGCCTTGCCGGGCGGCGGCGGCCAGCTGATGCTGGCTCGGCGTGCCATGCAGGCTCAGGTTCAGCGCATCCAGCACGTCGGTGCCCGAGCCCAGCTGACGGGCAGACAGCGTCAGCTCCACGGGCGTGTCCTGCCGCGACTTCGCCTGCAGCGCCAGCGGCGCTGTCAGATCCAGCTTCAGGTCCTCAGGCCAGGCGGTTCTGGCTTGCCCGCCCTCGTCCAGACCGTCCAGTCCACACTCGCTGGCACGCGCCGAGGCCTTGGCGCTCAGATCCTGAAAGCGCCCGCTCAGGTAGCCATCCAGATTCATGCTGCCTGCAGCGCGGCGATCCAATGCCGACAGGTCGTTAAGCTTCACACCGACATCCAGCCGATCCTGCGGGGCGCCCAGTGCCCCCTTGGCCTGGATGCGGTTGGCCGTGCCATGGGCCAGCTTCAGGTCGATGTCCTCTCAGCGACAGCGGCTGCCACTGGGCATCCAGCTCGGCCTTGCCGTGCAGGCTACCAGTCAGCGGCTGGCCGGCCACGCGGCTTTCCACCAGATCCAGCCCCACCGTGGCCTTCTGGCCGGGCGACATCAGGCGCCCTTCGACAGACCAGTCCGCGCCCAGCACCCCCTCACGCCAGGCCGGGTCAACGGGCAGCGTGGCCGGCAACCATTGCGCCAGGTCCAGCCGGCGGGCCGTGCCGCGCAGGTTCAGATCCCACGGGGCACTCACGGCCGCCTGGCCGCTGGCCGTCAGCAGTGTCTCGCCCAGTGCAACCCGCCCTTCGTTCAGTTTCAGCCAGTGCGGGTCCAGCGTGCCGGCCAGCTTCACCTGCGCATCGGCCGCCAGCTTCTTCAGGTCAGCCGGCAACAGGGTGCGCATCTGTTCGGCGCGCTGCGACAGATCCACCAGGAACTGCTGACCATCCACCTTCACCTGTCCGCCCAGGGCCGTCCGGGGCAGGCCCTGCCAGAGCGGGGCCAGATCCAGTCCGGTCAGCTTCAGGTCACTCTTCAGGCGGGGCAGCGTGGTCCCCGGAATGGCCATCGACTGAGCCAGCCAGCTTTCCAGCCGCCCCTCGATGCGGGCTTCGCCCTTGGCAGCGATGGTCACGGGCTGGGCAGCCTGCGGTTTCTGGGGGGCCTGACCCTTGCCGGCGCCATTGCCCGGTTTCGCGTTGGCCGGGACTTCTGCCACGCCCCCGGCGTCAGCCTGCTGCACGCTCACCGGCAGGCCAATGGCCAGGTCGTTGAGGGCGACGTAGGTGCTCCCACTGTGCCGGGCGGAATGCGGAAGACGATGCCGCTCTGCAGCGAGCGCAGCGGAATGCGGTTGCCCTCCAGCGTGCCCGCCCGGCGGTTGGCCAGCCGGATGAGTCCCCGCCACGTTTCCTTCTTGCCGGGCGCCTGATCGATGTCGAGGTCCAGGTCCATGCCGGTCTCGGGCAGCTTGCCAGGCAGTGAAGCGCATCAGGTTGGTGTCGGCCGTGCGAGCGTGCAGACGCTCCACCGGCATCCGGCCCAACGGCTTCACCACGGCCTGGATGTCGGCCATGCCATCGGCCAGCTGCCCCTGAAGGGTGGCCGGCAGTCTGGCCAGGTCGCCATCGACGGTCAGGGTGGCGTCATACGGCCACTGCTGGGCCTGGCCATTGGCCTGGATCACGCCCTCTTCAGACGGTGCGGCGGCGCACCCTCCATCTGGGCCGTGGCCGAACGCACCTGCCCCCAGGGGCTGGTCAGCGCCAGCGTCTTGATCCGGTACTGCCCCACGGCATATTCGGCTGTCCCATCGATGTCGGTCAGCACCACGTAGGGCTCGGCATCCTTGCCATTGACGGCAGGCGGCTGGATCTCCAGTCGCCCGACGGCCAGCTTGCGGATCTCCAGCGGAAACGGCAGGCGCAAAAATCGCTGGCATGTCGACGTCGGTGCGCGGTTTGTCCGGGTCACCGGGCGGCACCTCGATGACCAGTGTCCGGCCTCCAGCTGATGCACCAGTCCTTTGCCACGCAGCAGCGCGCGCAGCGACCAGCGCAGCTGCAGATCAGTGCCCTGACCGCCGTGTCGAAGCCACGCCATTCCACGCGCCCGAAACGGATGCTGCGCCACAGGTTGCCCTGGCAACCGGTCAAACGCCAGCGCTCGCCATTGCGGCCAGAAACTGCTGCGCCCATGACAGCGCCTCGGGTCAGACCGCTTTCGCTGCCCAGCCACAACAGCGCCGCCAGCACCAGCCCCATGACCAGCAGCAGCGATCGCCTTCAGCGAAAGATCGCGCGCCACAGGGAATGCTCGCGTCGATCGGGGGTCGTCTTCGTGTCTTCCATGATCAGAAGCTGAATCCAATGGAGAAATGCACCCGGTAGCGATGAATGGCCTGGCCATAGGCCAGGTCCAGCTTCACCGGCCCCACGGGCGTGCGCACCTGCAGGCTCTGCACATCAGCCTGAGACGGCATCGAAGCTGCGCCAGCGCGTCGGTGACGTTGCCGTAGTCATAGAACACACCCAGCGACAGCATCTCGGTGATGCGGTGCTGGTATTCCAGCGAGCCGATGGCCAGATAGCGCTGGCCGATCACCGAGTTGTTGACGTTCAGGCCCAGCGATCGGTAGCCATATCCGCGCAGCGAGCCGATGCCCCTGCCCGGAACAGGTTCTCGCTGGGGATGCCGAAGCGGCTACCCGCATTGACCACGCCGAACTCCACGCGACCGATGAAGGTACCGTTGCGCCAGACGGGCGAATTCTTCGACAGCGGCTTGAAGCCCACCATGCTGGTGTAGGAAACGGGAAGGTGGCGTCACCAGCGCGTGCTTTCGCTGGCCCCGAGATCTCCAGACGTGGACGCCACCGTAGCCGCGCGAGGTTCAGGCGCGAATCGAAGCGCTGCGCTCCGTGCCTTTGGCGCAGCACCAACGCCTTCACGCCGTCCCGCTGCCCGGGACGCTAGGTGGATCTCTTTCCCTCGCTGCGGCCAGCGACGGTGAACGCCCGATGTCAGCGCTGCGCTGGCCATAGCCCACGTAGGCGTTGCTGTTGAACGTGACGACACCTTTCTCGTCCCTCACGCTCGACGCGTCCACCGAACCCGTAATGGCGGTCCGCTCCGCGTCATGGGCGTTCCGGAAGTTGATAGAACAACTCGCGGACGGCGCTCGACGCATCAGTGCGAGGTGCTCGCATGCAGCCCGAACGGGCTGCGGTCCCGTGACACCGCCACCTGGCCAGCCGCCGTCGGCGCTGGGAAGGCCCAGACCGCGGGCCAGCCGGTAACGGCGCTTGAAGCCACTCCACCACCGGGCGGATTGGGCACCGTCAGCGGCGGATCTCCCTGCAGCGCCAGCGTGTCAATGTCACCGACCGACCGAACCGAGAAGTGCGCCCTCGCGCAACGCTCCTACCGGAAAGTCACGGCAGGCGGCGTCCGCAGTAGCATCCTTCATGGAAGGGCTGCAGATCAGTGATGATCTTCCTCCGGATAGCGCGGACAGCCCTCGACCTCCACCTTGCCGAAAGGCGTGCGGTCGCCCGAATCCTACCACGACGTCGCGGCGCCTAGCGGCTGCCGCGGCATCCACCTCGCGCGACGTCGCGGGCACGTGCGCGCACTGGTAGCCCCGCCGTCTACGCATCGACCAGCGCCGACTTTGCGCTCACCGCTGCCATCAGCGTCACCAGCGATCACCACAGCCATGCCGCCGAAAGCGACGCGCTCATCGTTGGCCAACGCCCGCTCTGCGTGCCCTGCCCTTCTTCGATCTCGACGTCCCAGCTCAGCTTCGACGGTGCGATTGCCGAGGCTTGAGCTGTCAGCTTCGCGCGGTCAGGCGCCTTCGGCATCGATCTCGATGCGCGCTCGAAACCTACCGGCCTGGTGAACAATGGCCAGCACCTCGTCACGCAGCCCGGCACGACCGTCGAACTGCACTGGTCAGAAGTCCTTGCGAAGCGCCAGCGGCTCATCAGCGTGTTGT
>BNJU01005629.1_pt1 | contig 99739 bp, 143 predicted proteins | sample 8539281 | NCBI WGS metagenome assembly BNJU01 (sample SAMD00202456, study PRJDB9452) | human saliva metagenome | isolation source: human saliva | place: Japan | reverse complement strand
ACATAAGTTGAGTGTGTTTATAATTTTGTATAAACTAATAGATAAATCCAGTAAATTCAATACTTACTGGGGTGTGTAAAAATTTTTGTGTAAACCTCTAAATAATATATGGTAAAAATAACTATATAATATTTGGAGGTTTTTTTATTATGGCTAAAAAAGAAAATTGACAATGAAATTTTTAAAACACTGATTGAGGATTACAATATTAAAGATACTAATGATATTAAGGATATGCTTAAGGATTTGCTTTCGGGTACTATTCAAGCCATGCTTGAAGCTGAAATTGAGCATGAACTGGGGTATGCTAAACATTCCATGAAAAGATAAGACTACTTCTAATGCTAGAAATGGACATTCCAAGAAAACAGTGAGTACGGCAATATTGACTTAGATATTCCTAGAGATAGAAATGCTGAGTTTGAGCCTCAAATCATCCCTAAATATCAAAGAGAAATTACTGGTATTGAAGGACAGATTCTTTCATCCTGTACCATATATTATATTTTGAGTTTACACAAAATTCTGGATATTCTCCTAATAGATTAAAACCAGATATTTATTTTCAAATGATTAAAATAGATATTCGCTTTTTAAACGGGGAATAGTATAAAAAGATATTTGCTTCATTTTCTGTCAAATAATTGTACACTTCTTCTTTAACACTTTTTATATACAATTACAAATCTATCATCATATAACTTTTTAATTAAGTTTGATCTGCATAAATATTCGATAGTTTTTTATATATTTTTTATCTTTTAAAAATTTCAGGAATACTTTCCCATAAAACATCTTCTTCAATTCCGTAAATATTTTTTTAGATATTTGTCTAATAATATATTTTAACCACTTTTTCTTTCCCATAACTATTTTTTTCCACCATAAAAAGCGAAACTATATTTTCAGTTATATAATTATACTCATTTTTTTCTGTTAAATCAGTATGTTGCATGAAAGAAAAAAATAGTGATCAGAAATATTTGAAATCAGCCTTTCAGTATTGCAATCTAATATTTTAGCAACTTTTTTTAAAAAAATCAACACTTTCTTTTGAAATTTTTTTCTTCTTCTGAAAGTCCTAAATCCTCAATAGAAATATCTATATTATCAAAATTATAATCTTTTAGTAATTCTATCTTTGATAATATTTCTTGAATAGATTTTTCCTATCCCTTTGAAATTTTTTTATATCTTCTATCGAAACAGTTAATAAATCTTGAACAGTAATAATATTAAATTTTTTTCTAAAAACATTATAAGATCTTTTTGATAATTGAAGTATTTGAATTGGCGTATCTTTTTTTCATAATATAAAAACTCCTTTTTACTTTTTAATTAATCTTTAAATTTTATAATGTTATGCTCCTTTTTATATATATTTCACATCTTCAATCAAACTTTTTATAAAAAAACTTTTTGTATTTTTTTCTTAGATAAGTAATTTTATATTTTTTTGAAAAAAATATTAGTCTCATTATTAGAATAAAAAAATATTAACTACTTCTAAGTATAATAACATTATTTTTATTCTTATTATTTTATTTATTTAATAATTTCTTATTTAATAAATAAACGTCAAGATAAATTATAATTTAGGTAGAGCAATCACATATTAAAAATTTTTCTTTTTTTCAGTTATCCAAGGAACAGTTAAACATCAAGATTATCAAGCTTTCAATATTTTTATGTAATATTGATAGTTAACTAATTTCTTTCATGGCGTTCCATGCTTTAAATCCAACAATTAAGTAAAAATATTTTTTTCTAAAAATATTCAATTTCAGTGGCATCCTTACAGAATATTTATATTTTTAATTTTATATAAAATTTCATTAAAAAAAGTAAATTATATTTGTTTATTAATCCTTTACTAAAATTATTTACAATACAAAAATGTTCCTATTAAATATTATCCTCTCCAAACTACCTAAACAGTATACCATCTTTCTCCATTTTTTTGTCGATATCAAACTTTTAATTAATATCTTTCCACTCAGAAGTGTTATCTTCATTAAACTATTTTGATTCACAAATAAAACGAGAAACTTCCTTTTATTTTTAATTTGAAATTATTTGATATTAAAAAAATATCTATTTATCATAAATATAAATGAGGGATGTCTCATAATTCAGAAATAGTTTTACTAACATAAATATCATATATTTTAAAAAAATCAACAGATATTATTTTTTTATTGATTTTATAAATATAGTAGAATATATAAAATTTATGATTTGAAAAATTTTTATTTTTGTGAGACAACCCCTTATTTATTGTTTTTTTAAATTTCTCATTTCATCAAGCTCTTTTTATTAACAATTCCTTATCAATCGGATTTCCTATAAAAAAACTGTATTATTTTTCTGAACTATCCTCCAAAAATCGTAATATTATAATTTGTATCTACCACATCAAAGTTCATATTATAGCCATTGCCTTTAAATACGCCTTTTTGCTCTGTTTATATCTCCGTAATAACCTAAAAATCAGCTTTTTCAAAAAGATACAAGAATTGCAGAATTATCAGAATATGAATTTTTTTATAAGTCATATTTTGCATTTTATTTTTAACATCTATTAAATTTGAATTTTCTATTTTTTTATAAGTTCTCCACTAAAAAGCATATTCCAGTAATCCATATTTTTGATTATGATAATCATTTATAAAAATATTGGCATTTGGATTAATTAATTTTATGTCGTTATAAATTAACTGTAGGGTACAACTTGTTCTCTTGAATCCACAGCAATTATTCTTCCAGCTCTTTTTAACGCAGCTGCTGCAACTCCCATAAGTCCCATCAGATCCCAATCCAAATACTGCAACAACATCACCAAATTGAATATCAGCAAGTTCTGCACTATGAAATCCAGTAGGTATACCATAAATCCATACCCTACAAGCTTCATGCCCCAAGACCCATATCATGTCTTTCTCCAACTCAACCTTTATAAACAGTATGTATATCTGAAGTGCATGGTGCAAGTGCAAGTGGTTTTATAATTGCATCTGTCGGTCCGCACTTAGGTCTCATCTAATCCATCCAACTTCTCCTATTCTTTTTCATTACAAATGCTTTCATTTTTTTCTCCCATTTTGAAAAATCTCCTAAATTAACAATTATCTAATTTTTTTCTTAATAGGAATATAACCTAACCTATAAATTTAAAAAAATACAAATCTTATTATAAACTTTTTTTATGCTTTTTTTCTTCATAATTTTTCATTATTTATAATGATTTGCACAGGCGATAACTACTATACTTGTTTCTGTTAGTTTATATATAAACCTGTGCTTATCTGTGATTCTTCTGCTCCAGTATCCATTCAGTTCATGCTTTAAAAGGCTCAGGTTTTCCCTATTCCTTCATTTCCGTTTCTTTTTGATGTCTTTTATTATTTCATTTATTTTTGACTATTTTTTTATCTTGTCTCTGCTATTCCTCATATTGCCCCCATGCAATATCTGTCCATGTTAAATTCATTATTCCACCTCAATTATATCATGTATTTGTACATTCCCCGCTTCCGCTTCCGCTTTACTTTTAACAGCTCATTATAATATTTCTTATTTGACATGATGTAAAGATTTTCCATCAAATTGTTATATTCTTCTTCACTCATCAATACCACATTTTTTTATCGTTTTTTTCTTGTTATAATAACTGTTTCATAATCATCAGTTACCTTATCACAATATTTTTTTAAATTATTTCTCACATTTGAATAATTTGTAGCTATCATACTAATCACCTCTACCTATTGTACAATATTTTTGACAAAAAATCTACATGTTTTATATCATTTTTTTATTTCTAAAGTCAGTATATGCTACAATAAATTTTTATTAATATTGATTTTTTTCTAAAATATAATAATATTAAGAAAAATTATCAATATTCTCACTTCTATTAACTATTACACTATAATTTCAATTTTAACTTTATTATTCTAAAAAAACTATCACAATATGCTATACTAAATAAAAAAAGGAGTAACCATGCTTTTTAATAATTTTTTTGTCATAATTTTTGTGGATTGTACTTGGTAACATTAACAAACAGAAGGCTAATATTTCAAAATTGAATAAAGAACTTGAAGAGCTTAATGAGAAAAAACAAGAAAAAACACGAATTGAAAGAGAGAATAAGAGATTTAAAAAGGAAATTCGTGAGATTGATAAAGAGATTGAAGAAGAAGATTTAGATGTAAAAGGAGCTTATTTTTCAATATTTATGTGAGAGAGTAGCAGATTGCAAATGGAATTGGATGATTGTGAATTTGAGTTAGAGTGGATTGATAAATAAAAATTTGAAAACCTTTACCAAATGTAGTAAAAATACTCATAAGATATTATTTTTTTATTATGTTAATATGATGACTCAAAACTGGGATTTTTTTCTCAGTTTTCTTGTTACAAAAAATATTTTTCTCTTTTTTTATTAGAGATAATTTTTATCATATTTAAAAAAATTTTTGGAAAGGAAGGAAAAATGGGAAAAACGAAAAGCAATAAATGAACGAAAAACTAAATTTGGTACAGAACCTGTTGGAAAATTACTGGTTTCACTTGCGGTTCCTGCTATCATTGCTAACTTGGTTAATGCTCTTTACAATGTTGTGGATCAGATTTTTATTGGACAAAAAAATCGGGTTTCTTGGGAATGCGGCTACGAATGTGGCTTTTTCCAATTACGACGATTTGTCTTGCGATTGGGCTTATGACTGGAGTTGGAGCTGCGACTAATTTTAATTTGGAATTGGGAAGAAAACGACCAAAAAGGGCAAAAAGCGTAACTGGTACTGCGGCTACAATGCTACTTTTAAGTGGAGCTATTTTGTGTATATTGATTAATATTTTTTTAAAAACCAATGTTAATGGCATTTGGGGCTACTGATCAAATTTTTTTGATTATGCGGTAGAATATACTCAAATTATATCTTTTGGAATACCGTTTTTTTACTATTTTTCGATAGGAGCAAATCCTATGGTTAGAGCTGATGGAAATGCCTTTTTATTCAATGCTTGCAATAGTTATTGGAGCTATTACAAATACGATTCTTGATCCGCTGTTTATGTTTGGATTTAATATGGGAATGAACGGTGCTGCTTGGGCGACTGTAATTGGGCAATTTATCTCAGCAATTATGCTAGGATTATATTTTTAGATTTAAAAGTGTAAAATTTGAATTGAAGGATTTTAAGATAAAAAAATACGAGAAATTTGGATTTTGTTTATGTTGGGAACATCGCTTTGATTTTTCCAATGTTCTGCACTAATTGTTCAAATTGTGACAAATAATTTATTGAAAATTTATGGTGCAAAATCTATTTATGGAAGTGAAATTCCTATTGCCGTTGCTGGAATTGTTATGAAAAATAAATGTCATATTTATAGCGATTTTATTGGGATTGACGCAAGGAGCTCAGCCTATTGCCGGATTTAATTATGGAGCAAAAAAATTTGCAAGGGTTCGAGAAATTTTAAAATTATCTCTAAAAGTGGCTTTTATTATTTCTTTAGTAGCATTTGCAATCGCTGAACTTTTCCCTGTTCAAATAATTTCTGTCTTCGGTAACGGAAGCAAACTCTACTTTCAATACGGAACAAAATATATGCGAGTATTTTTATTCTTCATATTCCTAAATGGTATTCAAGGTGCTATTACAATGTTTTTAACATCAATTGGAAGGGCCTCAAAAGGAGCTTTTTTGTCACTTGTAAGACAAATTATATCACTTTTACCATTACTAATAATTTTACCATATTTTATGGGTATTGATGGAATTATGTTCGCATTCCCAATAGCAGATTTCATAGCTTTTGTTGTATCTGTGATTGTTTTGAAAGGGGAAATGAAGAGTATTCCGAAAGTGAATCAAGATGTATAAAAAAATTTAGAGAATTGTAAGATTTGAAATTTTTTTAAAAAAATAAATTTTATTGAATTAAAAAGCTATCTCATAAGGGTTATTTTATGAAATAGCTTTTTTTTATAATATTTTTGCAACGAAAAAGCTTTTTCGTTCCATTTTTTTATTTGTCGTAATATATTATATAATTTGTGTATAGAGCTATTTTTAAAATTTATCCTATCATTTTCCTCTATATTTCCACAATTTATACCAAAAAGGTAACTATATAACAAAAAAAGTGCATTCTTGCCATTTGTTTCATTATGTTATAAAATAAACACATAAAAAGAAAAGGAGGAATCATATATGAAAAAAATTATTCAATAGGAATTGCGGATGGAGCAAGAACAGAATTTCATCAAACATTAGGATTAACAGGAGCGGAAGTAAGTTTTAACAGTTTACCTGCAGGTGTAAGCGTACCATTTGTTCATTCACATAAAGAAAATGAGGAAATATATATAATTACAGAGGGTAAAAGGTACTCTGACAATTGATGGTGAAGTTGTTAAAAATAAAAAAGAAATGTAATTAAAATATCCCCTAATGGTAAAAAGACAATTTGCAGCCGCAGATGATGAAGGTATCAGCTATGTATGTGTTCAAGTAAAGGAAAATTCATTAACTTCATATACTGAAAAATGATGGTATTATATATTAATAGGGTTTGTCTCAAAAAGAAAATTTAAAAAAATAATGTGGGAGCTGTATTTTTGAATTATTTAAAAATTTTTAAAATTTTGAGACAGCTCTTTTTTTGTACTTACTTAAAGTATCATATGATGATATAATGAATACAAGAGGTGATTTTATGAGAAAAAATATACAGAATGTCCAGTTGAATATACTGCTTCATTAATAGCTAATAAATGGAAAAATACTAATATTGAGGGATTTATTAACTGGTACAAAAAGATATAATGAATTAACAAAAATCTATAGTCGGAATCAGTGCAAAAGTTTTAACTGAAAATTTAAGACAACTTGAAAGTGATGGAATAGTCACAAGAAAAGTATATCCAGTTGTTCCACCAAAAGTAGAATATTCTCTTACAAAGAAAGGTAGTGAACTAAAAACCTATTTTTTTGATTTAATGTACGAATATGGAAATAAATATAAGAAAAATAAGTATACTGCACCAAAAATTTTGTACACACCCTATAAAGTGATATTACAAATTTTAAGCTAATATCACTTTTTATTTTAAACTTATAACCTATTTTCTAAAAAAATTCAATTTAAATCTCCTAATCTCTTTTATCTTCTTCTCTCATCTGCAGAATCATTTTTCGTGAATATTTCCTTTTTCATCTACATATCTTACAATTTTTTTCCATTAGAATCAAAAATAATATCTTAATTCATAAATTGCAAGAACTTTAGAGTTATCTGTCCATATAATATGTTCTGTAGCTGTTAATTTTTTTGATATACAAATTAAACTCTGTTATTTTTTTAATATAATATTCCCTGTATTCATTTCCTGTTTCAAAAATAGAGATGACTCACTATTTTTTTCATAACAGGACAGCTCCATTTTTATTCCTCTCATCCGAATTCATTATTCTACTTCAATTATACCATGCATTTGTATATTCTCCGCTTTCTTTTTCTTTTTTTAACAGTTTATTGCAGTATTTCTTATTTGACATGATGTAAAGATTTTCTATCAAACTATTAAACTCATCAGTACTACATTTTTTTATCGTTTTTTTCTTGTTATGATTATTGCTTCTCAATCATCAATAACTTTGTCACAATATTTTTTTCAAATCCTTTCTCAGACTCGAATAATTTGTAACTATCATTAAAAACCACCTCTATATTATAGTATAGTCTTTTTGAAAAAAATCAATACGATTTATACTTCTGCAACGAAAAAAATAATTTTCTTATTTCTTTAATTGATATTTTACAGAACGTCCTTTTTCCCAACTGTTCAACAATACTTTTTTTCAATTAGACCATTTATTGATCTTATAACTTTTGATTTATTATAGCCACTTAATTCTTCGATTTCTTTTCTACTTAATTTTTCACGCTTCTTAAGAATTTCAAAAAACTTTTACTTCCCCATTGACTAAATTACTTGGAACTGTTTCAATTATTGGTAAAGTTATTCTTATGCTATTTTCATATATCTCAAAAGACGGTTTTTACAAAATTTTCCCTGTATTCATATTTTTATTCTTTTTATTCCTGTTCCAAATTTTTCAATTATTCCTAGTCTATAAAAAAATATTTGCTATTATGGGATTTCTCAAAACTGAAACATAGCCTCTCATATATTCATCTTCTGACATTCCTGGAGGTAAACTTCCTAGCGATATAATCTCAATTTTATCATTTGACATTACTATTTTTTTATATTCGCATTTATATCCCACAATCTATGAACTATTGCATTTGCAACAGATTCCCTGAAAGCTTCTTTTTGAAATTTTTTTCTTTTTGTTACACGCTCAGCTCCCACTATTTCTTCATATTCATAATATCTTTCAAATGTACTGATTGCGTCAGAATATTGTTCAAGTATGGATTTTCTTTCAATATTTTCCCTTAATAATATTTTATTTATATTTTCACCTAAAAACTACTATATCAATTCCAGAAAATTTTCTATTATTATTGTCTGCAAAAAGTTCAGCAGCTATATTAAATTTTTATTTTCATATAAATTCAATGTTTTTTTAGTATATCCAGGTTCAGTTCTTTTTATTCCTACTACCTCTTTCATTTTCTTTTCTAAAAACTTAAATTCTAATTTTTCGTTTTTCTATTTTAATTGCTTCATAATCTTTTTCTCATATAAACCCTCCATTTATATAATCTACTTAAAACAATATTTTTTTACAAATTAATTATACTTCATTTTTATCACTTTTTGCAACGAAAAGATTTTTCGTTCCATTTTTGCGTTTCATTTTGTAACGAAAAAAATACGCCAAATTTATGACGTATTTTAATATTTATTCTTTTTCTTTTTCTATACTGCAATACTGTTTTTCCCTATCCATCCTTTAAATGCACGATAAAATGAAGAAGTTTCAGTATATCCTACCAAATAGGCTATTTCCTCTATTGAAAGTTCTTTTGATTCTAAATAGTTAAATGCCATTATTTTTGAATACTTTTTAACTATCTGATTAAATTTTATATTTTCTACATCCAGATTTCTTTTGAACTGTTCGAGCACTTATCCCAAATTCTTCCACAACATTTTCAAGGCTAGACTGTCCACTTGGAATAAGCTGAAAAAGTTTTTTCTGAACTCTGTCAGCAAAAGTTTCAAGAGATTCACTTTCTTTTTCTGCCAGTTTCTGTTTTTAATTGTGGCTCCAGATATTCCACCATTATGTTATTTGCTGTCAAAAATGGCTTTTTCAAATCTTTCATGCTGAAAAATAATTTCATTTTGTTTTTCTTTATTTATCATAGCGTTTATCTCTTTTGTCAATAATTCACCATATTCAAAAGGACTTGTAACACTTACTGGAGATATTCTCTTACCAATTCCTTTATTCAATAAATTTATCAACATAAGCTGTTCATTCAAGACTGCAAAACGTGGTAATTCCTTTTCTCTTTGTTCAAAAAAATACTGTACTTGAACTATTTCTTCAAATTCTTTAATTTCCAGAAATACAGGCCCTATCAGTTTTTTTATATTTTTGCCAGCCTTTTTATACCTTCAAGTCCATTTTTAGAGGAAAAGTGCCGCAAAAAAACGAAGGAATAAACATATTCAAATTATCTACATTACTAATTACTAAAATCTGTTCATCTGTAATAACTTCATCAATTTCCTTTAAAAACAAATAATATTCCTCAGTAGAAAACTGAATTTCCTCTTTCCATAAAATATTAGAAATTCCTGCTTTTTTTCAAGTATATTTTCCATTGACATCCCAATGCTCTTTAAAAAAATCCTGAAACTGCTTTTGGTATAGTTATTTTCTTCTTTTTCCTATTTTTTTATTATATCGAATTTTTCTTTTCATAAAAATGGCTTTTTTTATCTTTAACAACATCTTTTCCAAAACTATCTTTATATGAAAACATATCAATATATTTTCCATTCAAGTATGGAGTTACTTTTTCTTCCTATAAATTCTATACTTTCTTTTTCATTTCCCATACTGTCAACAACTAATAGATAACTCTCCTGTCCCTCTTTATACATGAGCATTAACCAAGTTCTTTTAATATTTTTATCTAATTTACAAGCACTTTTTAATGCTTCAAGCATATCTTCAGGATATTCTTTCGCTTCTCCAATCATTACAGGCGTGTCCTTTTTCTACTTTTTGTTTCAACGACCTTAAGTCTTTCTTCCTTTTCCTTTTTCAAAATTTTAAGTTGTTCTCTTGTAAAGGTAAATGATGTAGTAAATGGATTAATAACAAAACCTTCTATATCTGGATTTAATAATACCATTTCTGCATAATCATCAAAAGACAAAATAAGTGTTTGTATTTTATCAATGCCGATATTCCACTTATTCAATTCTTCCCAGTCAGTAAATGCTGGATAAAAATTGTTTTTCCATCAGACGAAGAAATCATATAGAAAGATACATTTGAATCTTCTTTAACAGTTCCTTTTCCAGTTTCATCAGTTTCAATAGGTTTATCAAAAAAATACATAACTTAAAAAAATAAGCTCTCATTATAATTTCATCTAAAAATTTTATTTTGTAATTCTAAATCACTTTTCTGATTTTTTTCCTATTCTACTAAACAATTCTTTTTAACACAGGATTTTCCAATGGCTTATTTACATCAATCATAATTTTTTTCAACTCCTTCGTTTCAATATTTTTATATTATACCCATTATAGCTTAAATCTCTTCCATCGTCAAATCCACAACATTCCCCTTCACAACTTCAACTAGTTTTTCTGTTTCCACTTCCATCTGCAGTCCTCGTCTGCCAGCCGAAACCATTATTTTATCAATTTTTTCAACTTCCTTGTCAAAAAAAGTTTTAAACAGTTTTTTCATTCCTACAGGAGAACACCCTCCACGAATATATCCTGTTTCTTTTTCTAGTTCTGAAAGTGGCAATAAATCAATATTTTTCTCTTTGCAGGCCTTTGCTACCTTTTTCAAATCCAAATGTGCTTCTCCATGAATTACACACACATACAAATTTTTACTTTTCCCTTTCAAAACAATTGTCTTAAAAACTCTATCCGCTAGTTCAGGCAACTTCTCAGCAACACCAAGCCCTCCACTTTTATCCTCACTCCACTCATAAGTGTGAATAATATATGGAATCTTTTGTTTATCAAGCTGTCTTAATGCATTCGTTTTTGCAATTTTTTCTTTCTTATGTTTCATATTTGATTACCCCATACTTGATTTAGTATATCATTTTACAATAACAAAGAATGACAATTTTTTTATTTATTTTTTTCTATTTTTCCCCTTCTCCTTTTTGCCGCTTTTATATTGTGCGGGAAGTACAATTCCAAGTAAAAGTAATATAAACACTTATCATCATTGCAGGCGGATAAAAGGTACACGATATTATTAACCCTATAATTTGTATAATTGTAGCAATTCTTAGCCTATCTCATTCTTATTTTTTTAATGATTCCTGCAAGTCTTTATTATCTTTATTTGCTTTTTCCTATCAAATGCCCAGAAATTATATTACAAAATGTAACAGCCAAAACTATTACCCCATAAAATCCTTGAGCTACACTACTGTTATAATACAAAGTGGCAAAAAAGAAGTTACATATGGAAAAAAACGAGGAAAAAGAAGAGTAGCACTACATTTACCCAGACAATTTAATGGTGTAATATATTTTATTTTATACCATTCATTATGCAGATTTACCCACATCGTTCCAAGCCAGAAAAAAATGAAATCGTATATGCAAAAAAATCTATTCTCAAATTCCAAAGTGCCTTTTAAACTTGCTATTTCAGGTTTTTTTCAGTTCTAATATAAGAATTGTCATAATAATTGCAAGTACGGCATCCATAAAAAAGCTGCAAGTCTTTTCTTTATTCATAATCAAACTCCATTCTATAATTTTATATAAATCAAAAAAATTAACGATACAATTATATCATAAATCAGTAGGAATTTTAAGTTTTAGTTTTTTTCATATTTTGCATAAATTACAGTTTATCATATTCTTCATCTGAAACTTCTTCAAACCACTCTACATCTCCAGCTGTAATGGCAATATGCGAAAACCAGCTGTCTTTTCGTTGCTCCATGCCAATGCTTTTACATTTTCATGATCAGTATTAGATTTACTACTCCTATTAATCCCTTCTTCTTTTTATTGCCTTACACTGTTCCGGAAATGCAATTCCAAATAAAGTAATATAAACACTTATCATCATTGCTGGCGGATAAAATATACACGATATTATTAACCCAATTATTTTTTTATACTTATATCAACTTTTTATCCATCTTATCATTATTTTTTTAATGATTCCTGCAATTCTTTATCATGTTTATTCACCTTTTTCTATCAGATACAACGAAATTATATTGCAGAATGTAACAGCTAGAACTATTATCCCATAAAAATCCTTGTGCTACACTACTGTTATAATATGAAGTGACAAAAGAAGTTACATATGGAAAAAAATGAAGAAAAGAAAAGTATTACTACATTTATCCAGACAATTGACGGTGTAATATATTTTTATTTTTATGCCATTCATTATGCAGATTTACCCACATTGTTCCAAGCCAGAAAAAAATGAAAGCGTATATGCAAAAAAATCTACTCTCAGATTCCAAAGGGCTTTTATAGTTGCCGCTTCAGGTTTCTTCAGTTCTAATATAAGAATTGTCATAATAATTGCAAGTATGGCATCCATAAAAAGCTGCAAGTCTTTTCCTTATTCATAAACAAACTCCATTCCATGATTTATAATAATAGTACAATTGTATCATAAATCAGTAGAAAATTCAATTTTCAGTTTTTCATATTCTTTATCTGAAACTTCTTCAAATCACTCTGTATCTCCAGTTTCTATTCAGTATTTTAAGCTTTTCACCCAATCTACAACCTCAGATTCATTATAACTGCTGGAAAATCTTTGTCCATCAACCCAGTTTCCTGTTTTTGTCAATTTTTTCAATCTGTTTCCGCTAGTCCCATCTCCTGTTGACATTGATGTACCAAACGGAATTACAGTTTTTCCAGTAAAATCATTTTTCTTAACAAAATCATCCAGAACCCAGGAAGCCTCTCTCCACCAAATCGGATACCCGATAAATACGGTATCATATGAAGAAAAATCAGGAATAACCGCATTTTTCAATTCTACATTTCTACCATTTGGGTTATCATGTTCTCTGTTAACTCTACTATTTTTATCAGTCCAATTCAAATCATCACTTGTATACTCATTTTTTTACTTCCAATTTAACCAAATCTGCATTCGTTTCTCTCGCAATAATTTTTAGTAACTCCTTCAGTTGTACCTGTCTGTGAATAATATACAACTAAGACTTTTTCCGTTCTCTTTTTTTGCATTTCCGTTTTTTTCTTGAATTTTGGTTATTTACTGCTGAAGAATTATTTCCACATGCAATAAATCCAAATAATACCGCCATATTTAAAATTACTTTACAAAAATCTATTTCTATTTACAAAATTTTTCCATTTTTTTGCCTCCTGTTTTTATTTTTTTAAATATACTCTATATTCTTTTGTTTTATAAATTTTTTTATTATAAAACTGTGTCAATTTTCCACTAATTTCTTTCACAAACTCAGGCTTCCAGTAAGTTTGAATATGAGTTGCACCTTTTACTAAAAAAATAATTCTTTATTATTTGTTCCAGTTGCATTTTTTTAAAAAAACTTCTTCTGTCATATATAAACTATCAGCTTTATCACCAGCTATCATTAATAATGGCTGATTTATCAAATCTACATTAGTGTTAACATCAAAAGACATTAAATCTAATAAGCTACTAACTGTATTATTAGTTTGAGAATTTGGATGTTTATGAGTTATTCCATAATATTCATAACCTTCTCTATATAGTTCAAATGGTAATGCTGCTATTTCTTCTTTTGTCATTCCATCTGCAAAAGCTGGTGTGTATCTAACTTCTCCACCTGCTGCTTCTTGTGCTCTTGCATCTGAAGCATCTTTTAAACGAGTTTGTATAGTGTACGATTATATCCATTACGTCTAACATCACCTGTATTAAACATACTTACAGTCGCTACAGTTTTAAATCTTTTATCTGTTTGTGCTACTTTTATTGAGTAGCCACCTCCACCACAAATTCCTAATAAACCTAATCTATTTTTATCTACACCAGGATATTGAGTTATGAAATCAGCTGCAGCTCTTATATCTTCCATACGATTTGCAGGTTTATCTACATAACGAGGTTTTCCTCCACTTGCTCCTTGATAAGCAGCATCAAAAGCTATTGTAACATATCCTTGTTCTGCTAATTTTTGTGCATATAACCCTGCAACTTGTTCTTTAACTCCACCATTTGGGTGTGCCACTACTATTGCTGGAAATTTACCATTTGGAGTATAATTTGCAGGTTTGTATACATTAGCTGCAATATCAATTCCATTAATTTTATAACTTACTTTTTCTACATTTACCTTTCCTTTTTCATTTTTTGTAATCGCTCCATCATATACAAATGTAAAAAGGATTATTTCTATAATTTGCCATTGCTATACCTCCTATTAAAAAAATGTCATAATTGATAATAATTTTTAGAAATTATAGCCAGGTGCTAATAATCTCATTAACTCTTCATCATGTTTATGTTTTTATTTCTGACTTATCGTTAAAAAAATCATAACTGTCCCATTTTTACGATTATATGGTTCCCATTTTGGTAAAACCTTCTGCATTAGGATTCCCTGTTCTTGCAAAAATTTATCCAAGCTTGACTTACTTTTATCTGCTAATTTATAAGCTTCTTTTTCTCTACCTTTTATAAGTCTTTCAATCTTATCTATATTATTAAATACAAATGGAATTTCTGCTGTGTGGAAAGACATTGCCATACCCTCAACCATAAGTTAGTCACTTTTCATATCTTACACTTTGCTTTTTCCCAAAATTTTATAGCACTATCTATCCAATTTTTCTGCTGAAGTTCCAATGCCTAATCCAAAGCCATGCTTTACATTTTTATATTTATGAAATTCTACTTTTAAGCCTGCTTTTTTTCATTTCATTAAATCTATTTTCAACAACTCTTGGATTAGCAATTCCATCTCTGTCACCAACTGCCATAAATGTAGGGAGGATCATTTAGTGTAAAACTAGCTAATCCTGTGTAAAAGCATAACTATTGTATTGGGTTTAGTATAATTTTTCTCCAAAAAGAAACTAAACCTCTTGAGCCAATTGCTGCAAACCATCCTAGCTCCTGCTGAACTTCCCCATAAAGAGTAATTATTTATATCAACTTCAAATAAATCTTTATTTTCAATTATATATGATATTGCTCTTGCTAGGTCCTGAGTTGCCCTATAACCATCTTCAACTCTATATTGTAAAAACAAAAAGCATTATAACCTCTTTTTATTTAATTCTATTGCATAAGGAAAAACCCTCATGTATAGAACCAACATAGGAAAATCCTCCACCCGCATTGATTATAGCAAAAGGTGCATTTTTATTTCCTTTTAAAGAAAAAAATATTCCTGTATTTGCTTTTGCTCTTATCTTCTTTTATTTCTTTATCGGTATAAATTTTTATAGAATATCTCTTCACCCTTTTTCACTTCTATCAATTATATAATTAATACTCTTTAAAGTTGTATCAGTATTTATATTATTATGATATGGTAATAAATAAGCTATATCTTTTAATTTTGAGTTTGGATTGTAACCATGTTCAAGAGGTAAAATAAATTTTTGAAAACTCTTTTATACTTGGATAAGTTAAAAGTTCTTTTATTGTACTATCTTTTATTTAAGTATTCTTTTTTTAACATTTTTTTCTCCTCCAACACTTGCTTCTATACTTTTTTTATAGAAAAAAATTAATAATAATTAAAATTAATATACTCAGTCTTCTCATAATATTTTAGAAATTATAGTCAGGTGCTAATAATTTCATTAACTCCTCATCATGTTTATATTTAACTTCTGACTTATCATCAAAAAAATCATAACTGCTCCATTTTTAGTATTATATGGTAACCATTTTGGCAAACCTTCTGCATTAGGATTCCCTGTTCTTGCAAAAATTTATCCAAACTTGACTAATTTTTCCTGCTAATTTATAGGCATCCTTTCCTCTACCTTTTTAAAGTTCCTTCAACTTTATCTATATTATTAAATACAAATGGAATTTCTGCTGTATGAAAAAGACATTGCCATACCATCAATCATAGGATTATCCCAAGCAAAAATATAACTATATACTGGTGCTCCATTTTGATCTGCTTTTAATCTTGTTGTTTTTCAATGTTTGTTTTCTTAATAAAAGCATCAACATAAAGTGCATCTACTGCTTTCCTTTCTGGATAAGCCTTTTTAAATTCTTTTCGCTATTGCTTCTGCTCTATCACCATATTTTTTTCTTGCATTTTCTTTTTTTATTTCTGCATTAGTAAAAAGTATTTTTTTATTTTCAACTTTATTATTTGATAATACAAATGGCATTGTTTCCCATTCTGTTAAGTTAGTACCTATTAATAAAGGAATATCTCTTGATTGTTCTGAATATTTTTTTCTCCTACAGGTTCTACTGGAATATAGCTATCTAATTTAGGTGCCCAATCAAGTCCTGGTTGTCCTGTTAAAACATTTTTTTATAACCTTGTTCTTCAGCAGTTTTTGATAATGCTTTTATTTGTTGCTTCCATAAGTTTTTCATAAGGTATTTTTTTGAATTTCATCAATATTTGAAGCATTTAATCCTAAATTTTCTAAAGTTAATTCTGCAACTCTTCTAGTAGCTTTTTTTCTGGTAAAAAGTGTCATTCCCATTTTTTTCTACTGCTCCACTTTCAGATATAGCTTTTGTGGAATAAACCTTTTTGCAGCTGGTGTTGCCATAAGAGTTAAAACTTTTGCTCCTCCTCCTGACTCTCCAAATATAGTTACATTATTAGGATCTCCTCCAAATTCTTCTATGTTATCTCTTATCCATTCAAGAGAAGCAACTAAATCCATAATTCCAGCATTGGCAGAATTTTTTTATATTTTTTTCTCCATAAGCTGATAAATCTAAGAAACCTAGTGAATTTAATCTATGATTTACAGAAACTACTACTACATCTCCTTTTTACTTAAATTTTTTTCCATCAAAAAAATATAATTTTTCAGCAGATGAACCGTTTCTAAAACCTCCACCATGTAACCACACCATTACTGGTCTTTTTCTTTCCATCTTTTTATACCAGGAGTCCATATATTTAAGTTATGAGAATTTTCACTCATCTCTAATTTAGGTCCTGCAAACCAACCTTCACTTGAAACCATACTCTCACCTTGTGAAAAAAATATGTTCCAAAAAGTTACAGTTTGTTTAATACCATTCCATTTTTTTCTACTTTTTTTAGGTGCCATAAATCTTTCGGCTCTTGCATAAAGGTACACCTAAGTAAGTATATATTTCATCTTGAATAAATCCTTGTATTTTTTTCCACTTTCTGTTGTAGCTATTGTATTAGTATTTTTGATTTACAGTATTTTTCAATTTTTTTAACTACATTTTTTTATTTTCATTTGTTTCAGAAAATAATAAATTTCCAGTTCCAATTTGTAATAAAAAAATAAAGCTACTAATAACATTTTTTTCATTTTTTTCAACAACTCCTTTTAATCTATTAGATGAATCACTATCAACTTCTTTATTTAAAAATATTTACAACTTTTTCTAAATCACTTTTTTTAATTCCTAAATTAGTTATTAAATTAACATGTGAAGCTAATTGTGACTCTCCACCTGCTATTGTGGAAATGGTTGAAACAGTAGTCAATTCTCTATTAACATAACTTAAATTATCTCTACTAAATAAATAACCAAATAAATGTGCCTTTAAAGCATAGTCAACTCCATCAAAATTTTGTAATAATCCACTGCTATCTCTTTGAGATAAAAATACTTAAAGTTTCTGTTCCATATTCATAGTAATTTATATCCCCCTTATTTGTAGGAACTTTCCTTCAATATCTTTTTTTACCATTAACTTTTCTTTTCTTCTAACACTTTATTTAAAGTAAGCATTCCATTTAGTGCTCTTGGAAAACCTATATAAGCATATTGATGATTTAAAAATTTCTCTTATTTCATTAATAGGTGAACTACTCCCGCTTGTAGAAGCGGGAGCTATGGGAAGTATCTGCTTTTGTTAGCCAAATATATTTACTAAGCTCTTCGGGTAGTTCCTACCCTGTCTTCTTTTATTTTTTAATATTTCAACATTGCTTTTCCAATGTTTTTTATATTCAATGCCGCATTATAATCCCTATCAATTTCAATTCCACAGCACTCACATTTATAACTTCTTTCTGATAATTTCAGTTCCTCTTTAATATTTCCACATTTACTGCAAGTTTTTGATGACGGAAACCACTTATCTATCTTCAAAAATTGCTTTCCTAAAAACATCAACTTGTACTCAAGCATCCTCAAAAAAACATTCCCCATCCATTATCTCCTACACTTTTTCCAAAATTTAATGCCTGGCTCATCCCTTTCATATTCAAATCCTCAACAACCACAGCATTATATGTTTCAGACAATTTTTTCGATAATTTATGTAGAAAATCTCTTCGACAATTTTTGATATATTCATGCAATTTTGATATTTTTCGCTTTTTTTGTTTATACCAATTTTTTTAGAAAATTTCACTTTTTCTTGACAATGACTTTTTGTAATTTTTTTCAATTTTTTTCTCCAATATCCTAAAAATATTTTGGATAATCAGCTCTTTGGTTTTCAGAACTGACAAATAATTCAGGCATTGAAAAATCAAGTCCAATTATTTTATTGCTACTTGGCATTTTTTGAATTTCTTTTTCAAATTCCGTCAAAATAGAAACATAGTAATTTCCATTACTGTTTGTCAATGTTGCCGACTTTATCTTGTAATCCTTCGGTATTTCTCTATGATATTTTTAATTTTATTCTTTTTCAATTTTGGCAAAAACCAAATATTTGTTTTCCTCAATTCGTATTGAATTATTCACACAATTTGTCGTGTAACTTTTTAACATTATTCTTTTTAGATTTGAATCTTGGAAATTTTTGCCCTCTTTTGAAAGAAATTCGTAAATGATCGTTTTACATTCAATTGAGCATTTGAAAGTGCTAGACTGTCTACTTCTTTTTAGAAATTGATTTTCACTTTTCAAACTGGCAGGTGTAATTATTTTATTTTTTTCCAGTTTCTTCATAAATTTTATTCGCAATATGCAAAAATCGTATTGTAAACAAAACGAACACATCCAAAAAGTCTTATTTATCAATAATTCCTGATCTTTATTTGGATAAATTCTGTATTTGAATGCTAAATTATATTTCATGAAATTACACCTCCTTTTTGATTTTGAATATTATTTCTAATTATTTCTTTAGAGATTTTTATCATTATTTATACAAAAATTGTATCATAAGAGTATCCTTTTTCAATTTTTACAAAAAGCAATTCATCTCCCACTTATAGAAGTCGGATACTTCTTGCTATCTTTTTGTTAAATTTCCTCCCAGTAAAAAGATTGTGAAAGTTAAGATATCTTTTTTTATTTTTCATTCTTTTTCCTTCCAAATTTTATTTTAAAAGTCAAAATTATTTATTTTAGCATTTTTTTAATTCCACATGAACTTTATCAAGATTTTCATGTGCTTTTTATTACTCTGGTATTTTTTTATTTTGCTAATCCTTTTTCTTTTCATCCATTTTTCCATAGCATTTGCTACTTCTCTATTATTTAAATCTGCCATCATAAAGTGTGTACTTCCTTTTATTCCTATATCAGGTAGCATTACAACTTTTACATCTCCACCTGCTTCATTCATCAATTTTTTTCCCATTTTCTTGCTAAGTTTACTCTTATTCTCCAGTTATCAAGTCCCCAGTTATCTGTTATTTCAGTTGGAATATTATCTCCAAAAATATACAACTATCGGTACTTTTGTTAATTTTTTAAATTCTTCATCTGATACTTCGTATCCACTAGCAGGAAATGGACTTGTAGTTTTTTCTACTTTAGGTAATTTCCCTTTTGGAAATGGAAATGTTCCTGGTTCAAGTGCAATTACTCCTTTGACTTTGTCAGATTTTATCGCAGTATCCCATCCTGGTCCTCCACCGGCAGAATGAGTTACCAAAACTCCGTTTCCTGATTTTTCAAAAACTTTTACCATCGCATCACTTATAACTTTTTGGTCAAAATCTCCAGTATCAGGAGTCATCTGTCTAAAAAACTGTTCTCGAGATTCCTTATCTCTAGGGACTGAAACATTGTCATATATATTTGGCCATTGTCCTATACGAAAATTATTATACCAAAGCTGGTCATCCGGTCTTGCTGTTAAATTTCTTGGAACTGTTGACTGCCCAGCTCTACCACGTCTAGGCTGGTCAACAATATATGTACTGTATCCTTTTTCCAAAAAAATATTTTTGAAATCCATCTCTTCCATCTGGTGTACTTTCCCAACTTTTTTTCCTGACTGTCCATACCCATGTAAAAAATACAATATTATTCTTTTTTTGCTTTTACTGGCTTTTGATAAAATACATAGGCATGATCTCCATGTAATGTTTCCCCATCAAAATTCATAGGCTCCAGATCTTTATATTCTCCTGGTGATGTTACAACTGTTCCTCCTGCCATAAAACTTCCCTGTTCTTTAATTGTTACAGGCTTCTGAAATCCAAAACTTGCAGTTGCTGATAATATCCCTATTGCCATTAATAATATTAAATTTTTTTCATATATAATCTCCTTCATTTTCTCATTTTTATTTCCTTATCTTCATGTAGTTATAATACTAAAAATTTAAGATAAAAAGTACAATACCGTTTATAAAATGTGCTATAATTAAAATGCATACTAGAAATAAAAATTATATGAGGTGATTTATATGATAGAATTGGAACAACTTAAACAGCTTATTGCGTTTTGCAACATATGGAACATTATCAAAAAGCCGCTGAAGAATTGTATATTTCACAGCCTGCACTTTCCCGTTCGATACAAAAAGCTAGAAAAAAACTTTAGGGGTTGAACTGTTTGACAGGAAAAAAATAAGATGGAATTAAATCAAAATGGAAAAACTGTTATCCAGTACGCAGAAAAAAATATTGAATCTTGTAGATGAAATGGAAGAAAAAAAGTTAATAAAAAAATAATCAGGTTCTAAATAATTTTTCAATTGGTTCATGTGCTCCAGCTCCATTGTGGGATATGATTTCATTATTTGGAAGATTTTATCCTGAAAAAAATATTCTTCATAAAAATAGAAAAATAATCTTCAGTTATTTGAAAAAAACTTAAAAAAATGACATTTATCAGATGATTATTCTTTCTGAACCTATTGATAATTCTGAATTTTTTTCTGCATAAAATACAAAAACTGAACAACTATTTTTTTATCAGTTCCTTTTGCAGCATCCGCTGGCTAAAAAAAGAAGGAAATACATTTTTCAGATATTACAGATGACAGAATGCTCTTATTCAATCCAATAGGAATATGGAAGGATGTAGTTTTAGAAAAAAATGCCTAATATGAACTTCCTTATCCAAAGTGACAGGATTATTTATCAGGAATTAGCTGAAATGCAAAATTTACTACATTTCCGTTCAAATTTCACACTTGAACGTGAAGACAATTTCAAAAAAATAATATTTCAATCCCTATTGTTGACAAGGAAGCAAAAATGACTTTCTACTGTGTCTGTAAGAAAAAAATATAAAAAAATGAAATAAAAAAATATTTGATGGTTTTTAGTAAGATTCTTAAAAAAATAAGAGGAAGAAATCTCCTCTTATTTTTATTATTTTCTTCCATTAAGCCATTTTTACTATTTCTACATCATCATGGTTTAAAAATAAACTTTCCTTTTTATCAAGTTCAGATATTTTTCCCATATCTTCACTGTTCAATTCAAAGTCAAATACATTAAAATTTTCTTCAATTCTTTCTTTTCTGACTGATTTTGGTATTACAACTACATCTCTTTGAATTAGCCATCTTAAAATTACCTGAGCCACAGATTTATTGTATTTTTTACCAATTTCAGACAAAAATTTCATTTGTAAATATTCCATTTTTTCCTTCTGCAAAAGGTCCCCATGATTCTATTTGAACCCCATATTCCTTCATTATTTCATTTGCTTTAACCTGCTGATTGAAAGGATGTGTTTCCACCTGATTTACAGCTGGCACTACTTCATTATTCATAATAAAATCAACCAGTCTGTCAGGATAGAAGTTACTTACACCAATTGCTTTTATTTTCCCTTCCTTGTATAATTCCGTCATTGCTCTCCAAGCTCCATAAACATCATTAAATGGCTGATGTATCAGATATAAATCAATATATTCCAAATCAATTTTTTTAAAGAAGTTTCAAATGCCAATTTTGCCTTTTTCATAATTTGCATCACTTACCCATAATTTTTGTTGTAACAAAAAATTTCTTCTCTAGGTATACCGCTTCTTTTTATAGCTCTTCCCACAGCTTCTTCGTTTCTGTAGGACGCAGCTGTATCAATTAATCTATATCCTGCTTTTAACGCATTATAGACTGCTTCCTCACATTCTTTCATATCATCAATTTGAAATACTCCAAATCCCAATATAGGCATTTTTACTCCATTGTTTAAAGTTACGTATTTCATAATATTTCCTCCTAATTTTTTTATATGTCATTTTTTTAATTACAGTTGTACTTTTTAATTTTCTTGAACTTATTTTATCAATTTTTTTCCTCTGAAGTCTAATATCAATTTTGCAAATTCACTATAACTAAAAACGCATACTAGACATTTATAATTTCAAAAAAAGTAGGATTTCTCCTAGCTAAAAAAATTTTTATTATTTTATTAATATAGTAAAACTACTTTAAAATCGAACTCAAAAAATTATGACTATTTTACTCAAACCCTAGATTTATATAATTTTTATTAATTCGATTTTAAATGGGTTCGAGTATAAATCGTAATTCCCACTAATCAATATCGTGAAATAACCAATCTAATATGTTTTTAGTATTTTTTTTGATACCAAATATTTATTATAAAAAAATTCTCTTTTTATAGTTTCAGTAGACTTAACTAAATCCCTATAAAAATTTCTACTATTCTCTGCATTTTCTGCAATATTGTCCTTTTTTTAGCTTCTCTTGCACCTTTTTCTTCGAGAAGTCGGCGGAAGAATACTATCTAATTCTGAACCAGCATAATCAACAAATCCTTTATTTATAGATTTTTTTCTATGAAACGTTCCGAATCTTTCTTTAAACTTTCATTTTCTATTAATTCATCGATTTTTTTATTTTCTTTTCTTCATTTGCATATTTATAAAAATAATTCAAGAATATCACTGCTATTTTTTTCAGTTCAGATAAATCAGTTTTATTAATAAAATTCATGACTAAATCTTCTTTAGCTCTTGTTCCTAGACTTGTTCTAATGATTCTACGTATTTCAGACTTTAAAGTTTCAATATCATCATGTTCTTTTGTCTTTTCTAAAATTAACTCTAAAAATATAATCTAAATTAATTTCATCTGTTCTAAGTAAATCAATTTGAAATTCAATATCAGAAAAAAATCAATTCCTTGTTCATTACTATTATTTTGATCATCTTTTCCAGCATTTCTTATTTCTTCACAAATATCCACATAAACACTCTTCATATCCTGCATTTGTCTATCAGATATAATTTTCTCAAAAATTTTTCAAATTCATCGAAATTCTTAAGTATATTTTTCTGTTTTAAGCAATTCTCCAAATAATTCTGCAAATTCCTTTTTATCTTGATTTTTTTCAATTTCAACAGGCTTTGGAAATTTTTTTAACTATTTCATTACACAAATCTATATATCCTTTTACTGATTTTTCCTGTTTCCTCATCTTTAAATCCCTTTATATAGTCGTTATAACTTTTTTTCAAGAATTACATTTACACTATTTTTCATCTCCAAAAGTTTTAATAGCATTTTTTTGTAGCCTTTTTCCAAATCTCTAAAACATACAATATTTCCAAAAAGTTTTAACTTTATTCAAAAATACGGTTTGTTCTTGAAAACGCTTGAATTAATCCGTGGTATCTCAAATTCTTATCAACAAACAAGGTATTTAATGTTGGTGCATCAAATCCTGTCAAAAAAACATTCCCACAACAATTAAAAATATCAATTTTTTTATCCTTAACCTTTTTAGACAAATCTTTATAATAATTCTGAAATTCGTTTCCATTTGTTGAAAAAAATTTGTTTTAAAAATAATCGTTGTAATCAGATATCACTTTATCCAAAAAAATTCTTTCGCTGTCGATTCCATTGCACTTGGCTCAAAATTTTTCATCAGGAATATCTCCTATCGCATTCCGCTCTTCATTCGCAGCAAAACTATAAATTGTCATTACTTTCAGTCTTTTTTTCTTCAGGAAAAATTTTCTTGCTGTTTTTGAAATTCTTCATAATAAAGTTTTGCCGCTTCTACACTTTGAACAGCAAATATAGCATTAAATCCGTTTAGCCGTTTCTGTTTTATATTATAATATTCATTTCTATGAGTTTTTTTGTATTATATACTTTTAAAAATATATTCTACTACTTTAGAAATTCTCTCAGGATGTAACAACATTCTTTTTTCAAGTTCCTTGAGCTTTTTATCATCTGTTTCTGTTTCAGCCGCTTTAAATTTTGCCCTAATATCATTATAATCCACTTTAAATTTTAAAACTTTTTTTATCACGAATAGCATCTGTTATAACATAACTATGTAATTGAGCTCCAAAAAAATTCCAGCTGTTGTATCACTTCCAAGAGCATTTTTCAGGAAAAATGGGTGTTCCTGTAAATCCAAACTGATAATAATTTTTAAAAGATTTCCTAATATTTTTTTGTGCATCTCCAAATTGTGAACGATGACATTCATCGTAAATTATGACACAATGTTTATCGTAAATTTCATGGCTTGGATTTTTTTTGACAAATTCATTTAATTTTTGAATTGTTGTAACAACTATTTTGTTATCCTGTTTTTCAATACTTCGTTTAAGTTCTTTTGTATCTTTACTACCATTTACACTATCAGGCTGAAATTTCTGATATTCCTTCATTGTCTGATAATCCAAGTCTTTTCTATCAACCACAAAAAACACTTTATCAATATATTCAAGCTCTGTAGCAAGTTTTGCCGTTTTAAAAGAAGTCAAAGTTTTTCCTGAACCTGTAGTATGCCAGATAAATCCTCCTGCTCCAATTTTTCCTGATTTTCTGTTTTGAAAACTGGATTCTATTTTCCACAAAATACGTTCTGTCGCTGCAATCTGATAAGGTCTCATTATAAGTAGTGTATTATTTGAGTCAAAAACACAATATTTTGTCAAAACTTCTAAAAATAGTTCGCTTTTTCAAAAAAATGTTGCTGTAAAAATCTTTAAGATCTCTAATAACTTTATTTTTTTCGCATCTGCCCACTCACATGTAAATTCATAATGATTTTTTTATTCTGTGCCGTAGTATTTGCAAAAATAACGAGTATAAGTTCCATTTGAAATTACAAAAAAATCTGAACAAATTTATAAAGTGAATTTTCAGCATTGAAACTTTCCTTACCATATCTATCAATCTGACTAAATGCCTCATGAAGACTTACTCCGCGTTTTTTTCAATTCTATATGAACAAGTGGCAATCCATTAACTAATATCGTTACATCATAACGATTTTTTTATGCTTACCTTTTTGCTTAATTTGATTACAAACCTGTAAAATGTTATTATGTATATTTTTTTATCAATAATTTTTATATTTTTTTCAAATGTCCGTCATCAAAAAAATAAAATCATAGATATAATTTTTCCTGAATCTTTCTAGTTTTCTCAATCATTCCGTCATTTGGACAATCAAGATATTCCACTAAAAAATCTTTTCCCATTCTTTATCTGTAAAAAGCAACTTTATTTAATCTTTCAATTTGAATCTTCAAATTTCTATAAAGTTCCTCCGATGTCTTCCCATAAAATCTTTCATAACCTTGACTTTCTAAATCCCTTTATCATCCCATCTTCAAGTTCTTTTTCACTTTGATATGCTTCCTGAACCTGATCTATCTCTTCATAATTAGCTAAGATAATTCCATTCGTCATCTCAGCAATTGTTGATCTTTCATAAATCGCACTTTTTTTCCGACATTTAAACTCACTTCCTTTATCTTCCCCCTTTTTAAATGTCTATTTTTTTCAAAAATCCAATAATTTTTTTCCCTGTAATATTCATACTGTTTTTTTGTCTTAGCTCTATTTCTCTTGGTAAGCCCTGTGATAAATCATTAACTAAAGCGTCAAATTTATCTAAAAATTGATACGATATATTCTTGTACTGGCAATGGAGGTAGCAGGGATTTTATATTCCATTATTTTTTTCTTTATCTCCACGTGGCATTTTTAGCTCCTTTTGAATACTTGATGTTATAATCAAAAAAACTTTTCATCCGATAAAATTTGATAAAGATATCTAGATAATATTTTTATTTTTATGTTTCTTATCTATGCTAATTACTAAAAACATCTCCATTCGTTTCCCCCTCAATATCAGCAAGCCATATTTTACACAAATATGGTCTTATATTTCAATTAAAATATCTCCCATATTAAATTTTTACTGAATTTCCTTCTGTTGGAACATTATTTGAATCTATTTTTACCTAATCTATTTTTTTAATAAATTTTTCTACTCCAACGTAGTTTTTTTCATTTAAATATTCAAATGATATTCTATCTTTTGAATATTTTTGCTACTTCACTCAATGTTTTCCATTCAACTTTATCATTTATATCAATGCTCACAACCTTTGCTGCTTCTTTTAGCAATTCAAAAAATTTACTTGTTATTTGTCGCTGTGCTGTGCTGTGCTGTGCTGTGCTGTGCTGTGCTGTGCTGTGCTGTGCTGTGCTGTGCTGTGCTGTGCTGTGCTTAAAGCATACCCTTCTCCTTCATCAAATGTCAAGAGTTTTTTTCTCGATAATATTCGTATTGTTTTTCTTCTTTGCTCTATTTCCAAAGGAAGTAGTCCTTTTGTATCAGAAAGAAGTTCCTGAAATCTATCTAAAATTTTTTTACAATTTTATTTTTGGATTTCTATTGGTGGTAATAAAATTTTCAATTTATTCAAAAGTACTTTGAGTAATACTTGGTCTAGTAGAATCTGTACTTAAAGATTTAATATTATAATTTTGCATAAAATAATAAAAAAATATTTAGGTAAAATTTTTCTCTTCATTAATTTCTGTATAAAAAAATTGTATCTACATTCCAAAATGGTTCTTCTAAATAGAATATATTCGCTATCGATCCTTTACGCGGAATTAGTACTGTAGGGTTTATTATAAGAATATTTATCAACAAATACTCCCTATCTTACCACCACTACCATACACGGGTATATTACCTTTCCCTAATGATTTCCAATCTTTTCCATTTTTTTATTTTTTTATAATTTTTTTCTAGTTCAATACAATAAATTTCATATTTTATTTGACTTTCTAATTTTTTTCAGAAATTTTTATTTAAATAATCTTCACTTAACAACATATCTCTATAATAGTTATACTGCTTATTTCTTGCCTGTAATTCTGCCTGTAATTCTGTAACATATTTTGTGAAATTGTCAAGTATTTTTTTACAATTTTTTTCTTGTGTTTCTAGTGAAGGAATTGGAATTTCCAAAGATTTTTATTTGAGAAGTACTCAAATTTGGTTGAGCTCCTGTTCCATTTGCAAGATTATAAATAATATTTTCTTGTGATAATAAAAAAATGATATAAAAATCTATTATTTAAAAAAATTTATAATTAGGAATAAATTTTTCCTACACGCTGATTAAGATAACCAATATTAGAAGTGTAATTATAACCAATTTTACCAGTAGTTGCTCCAGACATTGCTATCAAAAATATCATTCGAAATACTTTTATAACTCGATAAATCTATTTCATAATTTTCTAATTTAAAAATATTTTAAATCATCAAATATAATTTTACCATTTGCAATATTAGTAATTCTAATAATTGGAATTCCTTTTTTTCAGAAAAATAAATTACTTTTTAAAAAGCAAAACCATTTTTAAATTCACAAACTTCCCCAATGTCTTCCACTCAACCTTTTTCCCCCACTAAAAGTTTTTTTCCATAAATTTCATTATTTCTCTCCCTCTTTTAGTCGTTTTTCCCTCAATTTTATTTTTGTCGAGTGGCAATCAACAGAAGAGTCTTTTACCACATTTTACAAATTCCCACCCACAATATTGCTTACTTATTCGCTTTCAAGCTCCTTCACTATCTCATTTATAGAAACTCTTAATTCATCTATTCTTTTTACTGTTTCCTCAATTTCCTTATTCAACACATCGATATCTATTTTTTTCACGAGTATCTTCCTTTTTCCACATAAGTTGAAACTGACAAATTATAGTCATTTTCAACTATTTCACTATTATCAACCAATCTTGCAAAATATTCTACATCAGTTTTTTTCTCTAAATTCACTTACTATTTTTTTCAATATTTTTCAGGTTGCAAAAATATTATTATTCGTTTCTTTTTTTAAATTCCTTACTTGCATCAATAAATAACGTTTTATTTTCCGTCTTATTCTTTGCCATTACTAAAATACAAGTCGCTATTGATGTTCCAAAAAACCAGGTTTTTCTGGAAGCTGTATTACACAATCTACAAAATTGTTGTCTACTAAATATTTACGAATAATTTTTTCTGCACCTTTTCTATAAAAAATACCTGGAAAACATACTATTGCTGCTCTTCCTTTGCTTGACAAATAACTTAATGAATGCATTATAAACGCATAATCTGCATAAGATTTTGGTGCAAGTTTTCCTGCTGGTGCAAATCGTTCATCATTAATAAGTGTCGGATCTCCATCTCCTATCCATTTAATCGAATACGGCGGATTTGAAACAATCGCATCAAAAGGTTTTTCATCATTATGCAACGGCTTAAGTAAAGTATCTCCACGTTTTATTGAAAAATTATTGTAGTTTACATTGTGTAAAAACATATTCATACGAGCCAGGTTAAAGTTAGTCATGTTTATTTCCTGTCCAAAAAATCCCTCATCAATAATATGTTCCTCAAACTGCTTTTTCATTTGAAGTAATAAAGAACCACTTCCACATGTCGGATCGTATACTTTATTGATATTTTCTTTTCCTTCCATTACAAGTCTTGCCAGAAGTTTAGAAACTGTTTGCGGTGTAAAAAATTCTCCTCCTGACTTACCAGCATTGCTGGCATAATTTGAAATTAGATATTCATACGCATCTCCAAAAGCATCTATATCATTATGCTGAAAACTTCCAAAATTAATTTCAGAAATTCCTGTTAAAATATCTGCTAATCTTGTATTTTTTTCAGCAACTGTTCCACCTAAACGATTACTCGTAGTATCGACATCTTCAAACAATCCTTTAATATCATCTTCCGACTCAAATCCAACAGCACTTGCTTCAATAGCTTTAAAAATATTTGCTAAATCTGTATTCAAATTTTCATTGGTTCTCGCTGTTTTTACAACATTTTCAAAAAAAGTTGACTTGGTAAAAATAAAAAAATCCTTTATCTTCCACAGTACCAGCTCTAAAATCTTCTTCGGCTTCTTCATCAGAAATATCCGCATAATTAAACTCCAAATCTCCAGCTTCATGTTCTGCTTTATTGAAAAAAATTCTGTCATATTTTTCCGAAATAAATCTATAAAATAATATTCCCAAAAATATACTGTTTAAAAATCCCAACCATCTACCGCTCCACGCACATTATCTGCAATTGCCCATATTTTTACGATGCAATTCTGCTCTTTGTGCCGTTTCATTTGATTCTTTTGTATTTGCCACTTCTTTCTCCTTATATCTATTCATAATTTATTTTTTTGTTAATATTATACCATAATTTCACATAAAATTTATTTTTTTAATACAAAAACTTTTTAAAAAAATATTGAATTTTTTTCCCTATTTTTACTATACAATATTCTGAAGTATTCAAAACTAATTTTTTTAAATTTTATTTCAAAAAAACAGAAAGGAAAAAAATATGAAACAATATGTTGTAGATGCCTTTACAGATACTGTTTTTCAAAGGGAATCCTGCTGCTGTGTGTATTATGGATTCTTGGATAGATGACAACTTAATGCTTTCGATTACGAGAGAGAATAATTTGTCGGAAACGGCTTTTGCTGTGAAGGAAAATGAGAAATATAGATTGCGTTGGTTCACTCCTGGCGGAGAAATCGACCTTTGTGGACATGCTACTTTGGCGACAGCTTTTGTGATAACTAATTTTTATGAAAAAAATATTGATAAAATCGTGTTTGACACATTGAGTGGCGATTTAATCGTTCATAAAAAAGGAGAATTGTTTGAATTAAATTTTCCTTCTTACGACTTAAAATCTGTTGAAATTACGAAAGAGATAATTGATGCGATTGGAGTTAAACCGCTAGAAGTCTTTATTGACAGGGATTTAGTTTGTGTTTTGGAAAATTCGGAACTTGTGGAAAAGTTTGAGCCAAATTTGGAAAAAATTAGATTGCTTGACGGACTTCTTTTACACATTACGGCTAAAGCTGATGAAAACTCAGAATTTGATTGTGTTTCTCGTTCTTTTGCACCAAAATTGGATATTGCCGAAGATCCTGTTTGTGGCTCTGGACATTGTCATCTTGTACCACTTTGGTCAGATAAATTGGGAAAAAAACGAAATCATCGCATTTCAAGCTTCCAAACGGACAGGAATTCTTTATTGCAAATTAGATAGAGAAAAAAATCGAGTTTCATTGAGTGGAAAAAGCTGTATTATTTGCAGTTTCAGAAATTTTTATTTAAAAAAATTTTTATTTTTTTCAAAAACTTAAAAAGCAATATAAAAATTAAAGATCTATTTTTTTTCTCTAAAACTATTGCATTTTCACTATTTCAAGGTAAAATCATATTAGGATTATATGATAATTAAAAAAATAATAAATTTTATTAGGAGGAATACTTATGAATTTATGGATACTTATTGGTATTGTTATTATTGTAGTGGGATTTTTCTTTGAAGCTAGATGTACTGGCTGTGGTGCTTACTGCTGGTATAGCTACTGGAATTGCTGCGAAAAATGAATTTTTTTTGAAATTCTTGGAATTATTGGAAAGGCTTTTTGTGGATAATAGGCTTATGTCAATTTTTTTGATTAGCTTGCCAGTTATTGCAGTGCTTGAAAGATATGGACTGAGAGAAAGAAGTGCTGCTTTAATTGAAAAATTAAAAAATGCAACTGCTGGCAGAATCTTAGGACTTTATATGGTAATCCGTTCGATTGCAAGTGCATTGTCAATTAGAATTGGTGGGCATATTCAGTTTATACGACCTCTTATTTACCCAATGTCTGAAGCTGCTGCAAAAACTCATAAAAATCAGGATTTATCAGAAAAGCAAACTGAAGAATTAAAAAAAGTTTAAGCGCTGCAATTGAAAATTATGGAAATTTCTTTTCACAAAACATATTTGTCGGTGCATCAGGACTTCTTTTGATTCAGACTACACTGAAGGAAAATGGATATGCCGTATCTTTGAAGCAATTGGCGCTATCTTCAATACCAATTGGGATAATTGCAATAATCTTTACTTTTATTCAAGTATATATTTATGACAAAAAATAATTTTGAGCAAAGGAGGTAAAAAAATAATGGAAATAAAAAGCTCTTTTTAAAAACTTTTGACACAAATTATTTATATTCTTTGCGGACTTGTCAGTATAAGTACTGGAATTAGAGGATTGAAAAAATGAAAAAGGCAAAAAAATAGGAACATTTTTTATTTTTGGACTATTCTTGGGGTAATATTTATTTTTGGAGAAGCTATTCCATATAAGGTTACTGGCGGACTTCTTGTAATTCTTGCCATAATTACTGTAACAAAACAATTACATATTGGAAAATTTGAAAATATTTCTTCGCAATTCAAAAATTGCACAAAGTGAAAAAAATTAAAAAAATAAAATTTTCATCCCAGCTGTATTAATTGGAATTGCCGCTTTTCTGATACTTCAATTTAAAATTGGAAAAAAACTGCTATACCACCTGCATTAGGTATCGGTGGAGGTTCGCTTATCGCCCTTCTGGCAGCTGCAATTATCATAAAACCAAAATTCAGCGAAACAAACGAAGATACTTCAAAACTTCTTATGCAAATTGGTGCAACTGCCATTTTGCCACAGCTTCTTGCTGCATTAGGTGCTGTATTTACTAAAGCTGGAGTTGGAAAAGTAATAGCCGCCAGCATTTCATCGGTTGTTCCAACTGGAAATATCTTTATAGGAATCGTTATTTATGCTATTGGAATGGTTATATTCACTATGATTATGGGGAATGCCTTTGCTGCATTTTCAGTAATAACTGCAGGAATTGGAATCCCATTTATTATCAAAAACGGTGGAAATCCAGCTGTTATTGGTGCTTTGGGAATGACCGCTGGCTATTGCGGAACTCTTATGACTCCAATGGCAGCAAACTTTAATATTGTCCCTGCTTCAATTCTGGAAATAAAAGATAAATATGGAATTATAAAAGTCCAAGCTCCAATGGCTTTATTACTGCTTGTAACACATATTATACTTATGCTGCTGTTATTTGGAGTAAAATAAAACTGAAAAATACTATGTTTATTGAGATTTCTAAATTTTTTTACAAACAAGTAAATTAAAAAATCTAGAAAGGAGAGTATGAAATTATAAATTAAATCTATTTTTATAAAATCATATAAAAAATACTATGAAAATATTAGTTACTGGCTTTGACCCTTTTGGAGGTGAGCCCATAAATCCTGCCATCGAATCAGTTAAAAAATTGCCTGATAATATTGCAGGAGCACAAATTATCAAATTGGAAATTCCGACAGTAAAAGGAAAAATCTATTAAAAAAATTGAAAAAAAGCTATTGAAGAGCACAATCCAGATGTCATCTTGTCAATTGGACAAGCAGGCGGAAGATTTGATATTTCCGTTGAACGAGTTGGAATAAATCTTGATGATTTCCGAATACCTGACAACGAAGGAAACCAAACTATTGATGAGCCAATTTTTCCAGATGGAGAAAATGCATATTTTGTAGATCTTCCTGTAAAAAGCTATGGTAAAAAAACATACAAAAAAATAAAAATTCCAGCTTCAGTTTCATACACTGCAGGAACTTTCATCTGTAATCACGTTCTTTACGGTACACTTTATTTAATAAATAAAAAAATATAAAGACAAAAAAATCTGGATTTATTCATATTCCATTTTTACCAGAACAAGTTATTAATAAAAAAATACACCATCAATGGAATTAAATACTATTGTAAAAGGTTTAATTGCCGCAATTGAAGCTATTGTAAAAAAATGATAAAGATATTAAAAGAAACTGGCGGAACTATTTGTTAGCAACATTCTTCTAAACATTTAGATATATCAAAAATAAAAAAAGCCTGCTTTTTATTTAAAAAAATTCTAAAAGCAGGTTTTATTATTTATTTTTACTTGTAAAATACTTAATTCCCTTTAAAAAAACAGAAACTAGATTTTTATTTATTTGCTGTTAAGAAGTCAAAAATTTCGTTGCTAAAAAAATCCACTATTCAAATAAAAATTCTACTTTAATATCTTCCATTAACAAGTCCACAACTGTACCATTCACAATTCCAACTAATTTTTTTAGTTTCCACTTCCATCTGCAATCCTCTTCTGCCAGCTGAAACCATTATTTTTTTCAAACTTCTCTACTTCTTTATCAAAAAAAGTTCTATACAGCTTTTTTTCATTCCTACAGGAGAACATCCTCCACGAATATATCCTGTTTCCTTCTCAAGCTCTGAAAGCGGCAGCAAATCAATATTTTTTTTCCTCGCAAGCCTTCGCCACCTTTTTTTCAAATCTAAATGAGCTGCTCCATGAATAACACAGACATATAAATTTTTACTTTTTCCCCTTCAATACAATTGTCTTAAAAAAACTCTCTCTGCAAGTTCAGGAAATTTTTCAGCAACTCCAAGCCCTCCATTTTTTTATCTTCACTCCATTCATAAGTATGAATAATGTATGGAATTTTTTGTTTATCCAGTTGTCTTAAAGCATTTGTTTTTGCTATTTTGTCTTTCTTATGTTTCATAATTACATTACTCCTGTATTTTTTTTAGTGAACTACTCCTGCTTTTAGAAGCGGGAGCTTCTTGGGAAGTATCTGCTTTTGCTAGCCAAATATATTTACCAAGCTCTTCGGGCAGTCCCTGCCCTGTTTTTTTATTTCCTAATATTTCAACATTTCTTTTCCAACATCTCTTATATTCAGTGCCGCATTGTAATCTCTATCAATTTCAATTCCACAGCACTCACATTTATAACTTCTTTCTGATAATTTCAGTTCCTCTTTAACATTTCCACATTTACTGCAAGTTTTCGACGATGGAAACCACTTATCTATCTTCAAAAATTGCTTTCCTAAAAACATCAGTTTATACTCAAGCATCCTCAAAAACATTCCCCATCCATTATCTCCTACACTTTTCCCAAAATTTAATGCCTGACTCATCCCTTTCATATTCAAATTCTCAACAACCACAGCATTGTATTCTTCAGACAATTTTTTTCGATAATTTATGCAAAAAAATCTCTTCGACAATTCTTGATATACTCATGCAATTTTGATATTTTTCGCTTTTTTTGATTATACCAATTTTTAGAAAATTTTACTTTCCTTGACAATGATTTTTTTGTAATTTTTTTCAATTTTTTTCTTCCAACATCCTAAAATATCTTGGATAATCAGCCCTTTGGTTTTCAGAACTGACAAATAATTCAGACATTGAAAAAAATCAAGTCCAATTACTTTATCATTACTTGGTATTTTTTTGAATTTCTTTTTTTCAAATTCTGTCAAAAATAGAAACATAGTAATTTCCATTACTATTTGTTAGTGTTACCGACTTTATTCTGTAATCCTTTTGGTATTTCTCTATGATATTTTAATTTAACTTTTTTTCAATTTTGGCAAAACCAAATATTTGTTTTTCCTCAATTCTTATTGAATTGTTCACACAATTTGTCGTATAACTTTTAACATTATTCTTTTTAGATTTGAACCTTGGAAACTTCGCTCTCTTCTGAAAAAAATTCGTAAACGATCGTTTTACATTCAATTGAGCATTTGAAAGTGCTAGACTGTCCACTTCTTTCAAAAATTGGTTTTCACTTTTTCAAACTGGCAGGTGTAATTATTTTTATTTTTTTCCAGTTTCTTCATAAATTTTATTAGCAATACACAAAAATCGTATTGTAAACAAAACGAACATATCCAAAAAGTCTTATTTATCAACAATTCTTGATCTTTATTTGGATAAATTCTGTATTTGAATGCTAAATTATATTTCATGAAATTACACCTCCTTTTGATTTTTGAATATTATTTTTTTAATTATTTTTTTTATAAATTTATCATTAATGACTTCTCTTTGATATTTTATAAAAAAATATTATCATGGATGTATCCTTTTTTTCAAATTTTTTTATAAAAAAGCAATTCATCTCCCACTTATAGAAAAACCTACGACTTCTTGCTATCTTTTTGTTAAATTGGACAGAGTAAAAAGAAAAAAATTGACAAAAAAACATATTTATATGATATAAATAAATTGTCTAATAGAGATGCCCCTATCTCTACGTTTAGACTTCTTTCATACAAAAAGACGAGCACACGGCTCGTTTTTATTTTATGGTTTGGGATTAAATAAAAAATATTGTTAAATCGTATTTATTATTAGAATAAAATTTAGGAGAATTGAGATTATAAGATGAAAAGAGAAATAGCAATAATTGGTGGCGGCGCTTCGGGATTTTTAACAGCGATTACTGCCAAGAAGAATGGAAAAGATGTTGTCATTTTGGAAAGAAAGGACAGGGTTTTAAAAAAAGTTTTGACTACTGGGAATGGTCGGTGCAATTTGACAAATGTGAATGCTTCTAATCAAAATTATTTTGGGATCGAGAAAATGAAGCAGCCGATTGAGGAAATTTTAGGAAGTTTTACTTCGCAGGATGCAATGAGATTTTTTGAAGATGAAGTTGGAATTATTTGCAACGAGGAGAATCGAGGGAAGGTTTATCCGCTTAGCGGACAGGCAGCTTCGATTGTGGATGGGCTTAGATTTTATGCACAAAGCCTTGGGATAGAGATAATTACAGATTTTTATGTTGTGAAAATTGAAAAGGAAATGTTTGATTTTAAGATAATTTCAGAAGATAAAAGGCAAATTACTGCAAAAAAGGTTGTACTTGCCACTGGCGGTAAATCTTATCCTGAGCTGGGATCTAATGGAAGTGGGTATGAACTGGCGAAAAAGTTTGGGCATACTGTTACAAAATTAACGCCTGTTATTGTGCAGTTGAAGGCGGAAAAGGAGAAAATAAGGGGATTGAAGGGGATTAAGTCGGATGTGGAAGTTACGGCTTTTGGAGAAAAATGAAGATGGAAAGAAAAATAAAAAAATATGCACTTATGATGGAGAGCTGCTGTTTACAGATTTTGGGATTTCTGGAAATGTTGTTTTTAATATTTCCTATGTTTTTCCAATTTATAAAAAAATGTAGAATTTGAAATTGATTTTATGCCTAAGTTTACATATAATGAAATATTTGAAATATTGAAAAAAACGTAGAAAAAAATATTGAAGAATTTTTACAATGGAGCAGTTTTTTTAATGGAGCTGTTAATAAGAAATTGGGACAGTTTTTTTGACAAAAATCGGCTGGAATAGAGAAATTGTCGAAAAGCATAAATGATTTGACAGATAATGAAATTCGTAAAAATTTGTACGGCTTTGAAAAAAATATAAAATAAAAAAATTATTGATACAAATGGCTTTTAAGGCGGCTCAAGTTACTGCTGGCGGAATTCCGTTAAGTGAAGTAAATTTGGAAAAATTTAGAGTCTAAAAAAAGTTAAAAAAATCTTTACTTTGCTGGGGAAATACTGGATGTTTTATGGTGAATGTGGAGGATTTAACTTTGCAATGGGCTTGGACATCTGGATATTTTTTTAGGAAAAAAATATTTAATAATAGGGTAAATTTTTACTATATTTTTTTATATTTTTAAAGAAATTGAACTCAAAATTTTAATCATTTTGAGACAGATTCTTTTTATTTTTTTAAATTCAAAATTAAAAAGAAATTATCCTCTTCTTCCTCTTGAACAACTTCAAATCCTTTTTCATAAGAATATCCACAATTCACAACCACCAATTCCTCATAATCATTTATTTTAATCTTTTCAATCTCATTCTTTTTACTTTTTCTCCAATTTTTCTATATTCAAAAATCAGGAATTGTCACTTTAAATTTATTCAATTCTCCCCTAGCTTCTATTTTACTTATTTGCAATTTTTTTCCTGTCGTCTTCTGATAATCCTTTCATTTTTTTCTCTTAAAATCTCAATATTTCCATTTATTTCTTCAAAATTCTCTTCATAAATTATTCTTGGGAATCACATCATACGAAGCAATATTCCTAAATATTCTTTGAACTTCAGATTTCGTTTTTTTCATACTCAACAACATACTCTTTTTAAATATTTTATATTATCCGTCACTTTATTAAAATATTTTTGTATCTTTTAAACTTTTATAAGAATAAACACTATCAATCAAATCTAATTTCTGAACTTCAGAAATAATTCCATCAACTTTTAATAGTACACTTTTAGATTTTTTTCGTAAATTTCTTTATCTATAATAGCTTTCGCTCCTTTAATTCCAGAACATTCTTTTTGTAAAAAAACAAAGCAATTATATCCTTCATCAACTTTTTTTCCCTATTACGAAAAACATCTCCCCGTTCTCTGAAAAAAATCCATTCAAATCTGATAATTCTGTAATCAAAAATATCAAAAATCCAAATCAAGAGAAGCTTCTAATACTTGAGTTCCAATCCAAACCCCATTTTCTTGATACCCTCTTTTTTTCTCTTTTATTTTTTTAACATCTTCTCTAAATCTCTTTGGATTCGCAAATTCAGTGATTTCCTTTTCTTTATTTGTCCGATCTCTTTTTATAAACCTACTATGTATCAAATTCAATTCCTCTTTCGGAATATCCAAATTTTTCATAAATCTCTTTTGCTTTTTTTAACTGTATTACAAATAACCAAAAATTTTATTATTTCTATATTTTCCTTTTATAAATTCTGCATTTATACTTTCTTCCATCACTTTTTAAACTATGTCTCTTCTTATCATTCGTAAACGGTTCTGTCGTAACAAATTTTACCCCTTCTTTTTCAAGCAAATAAGTAACAATTCCAGGAAGAGTCGCAGTCATTATCGCAAATTTCCCTCCAAAATTAGTAATATACTTCAATCCATAAATCAAATAAGCCAACAAATCTGCTGAATACATTTGAATTTCATCAATAACTACTTTAGAATAAGACAATGTCGCTACTTTCAACTCAAATCCTGGAGCTCTAAACACAAAAATCAAATAATTGGTCTATTGTACAAATTGTAAGCGGAAGCGAAAAATTGCTTCGTTCTATTCATATATTCCGATAATTCTTCATTTTTTTAGTAATTTATTTTTCTTTAGAATTTTTTTCTGTATAATATTCTCTAAAAATCAGAATGAAACAAACCAATTCTTTTTCTACATTTTTCTCTTACAATATTTTTTTCGTAATCCTGTCATAAATCGCATTAATTGCCACTCTCAAAGGCAATGTAAAAAAATCCTATTATTTCCTATCCAAAGTAATCCAGCCTCTGTTTTTCCCATATCCCGTCTGTGCCACAATTACCACATTTTCATCTTTATGCTGTTTCATAAATTTTTGCAAAAGCATTCCAATCATTTTTAGGATTATCCTTTCTCAACACATCTTCCAAAAAAATTTTTTTCCATATCAATTTCTAAAAAAATCATTTTTTTTCTTCAATAGTCGTATACGAACTTGCTGCGTAGTCTATTTTATTTAACAATCCTTTTAACATAACATATTTTTTTAAAAAAATTTCAAGAGCTTCTTCTTTTTTTCGTGTACATTTTTTTCTGAATAAATTCTGTCATTTAATTTATAATATTTCTTACTCAATTTTTTTTATTTTAAAAATTATCATCTTCTCTTTTTAAAAAAATCGAATATTTTTTTATTTCTCCATAAATTTTTTTGATAATCTCAAAATAAATATTCTCTAAACTATTCAATTCTGTTTCAAAAATCATTAAGTTCCAGCTCCATTTTCTTTATTTCTTCCTTAAAAATCTTCATCTTCTATTTCAGAAATATCTCTTTCATGATGCAATGCAACAGAATATGCCAAAAATCTTTATATCCTCTTTATCAAAATTTTCTTTCAATAATTCGTTACTATTAATGAATGCTGTGCTTAAGATCCCATGTGGAATTTCATTCTTTTTAAATCAATCTCATATTTTTTTCTTTTTAAAAAGATTTTTTTCGTTTTTCATTTGAAACTTTATATTGAAATTTTGCATTGATCTTTCCTAAATCATGATAAATACAAGCTAAAAAGTAATAATCTTTTATCAACTTCTATATTCGGATACAACTCTATTAATTTTTTTCAAAATTCTGTATTAATTTTTTTGTATGCTCAACTACTGTTTCCCCATTAGACTTAGCTAAAAAAATATTTCCCATCTAAAAAAATTCCCTCTCTTCTGACATTTAAATCACATTTCACAAAAATACAACATCATTTTCTTCATCAACAGGAACTATTTCTCCTTCTAAAAGCCGTAATATTTGAAGAATAAATTACTTCTTCCTTATTCCAAATTCTTACCATTTTAGGTGATTTCTTATTTCCAATATTTTTCAGAAATATAATTTTTAGTTAATTCATATCTTGTTCCGAAGATTCTTGAATTTCCTACTTCTACTGAAGAATCAGAAATAAAAATTTACTGGGATATATGCAAAAAATATCCTTTTTAAGCTCAATATCCTCTTCCAATTCCTTTTTTTCAATTTCTACAATTTTAACTTCATCAATTACAACAATATCCTCTCTTCTCCCCAAACTTGGATATTCTCTAGGATATTTAAAAAGCCTCTAAAATTAAATTTAAAAAAATTCTTCAGATTGATTTTTCTGGAATAATATGAATTATTAAATTTACATCCACTAATAATTCCGCTGTTGCAACTCCTCTATTCACACCCAATCCATTCACATCAATCTGATGTCTTCCTTTTTCAAAAAGAATTCCCATTTTTAAACTCATATCTTGTGTATAAATCATTCACTTTTGAAAAAAATAATTTCCACTAATACTTATTTTCATTGGATGATACTCTTTAAAAATCACAAAGTGAGTGAACCATACCGATAACTGTCGAATAAGGAGGAAGAGGATAAGTTTCTTTTTAGCTGAAAACTGGTTTGCAACTTTATAATTTGCCATATTTTTGATATAGTCTTAATTTTATTGCTTTCATAAAGATTTTTAGTGCATGACAATTTTTAATTTATTTTTTTAAAATTTCAGACACTTTCCCTCCTTTTTTTCCTATTTTTGTATAATATTCGTCAATTTTATTTTTCAACTGTTTAAAAAAATTCTGGAACATTTAAAAACTTTGATATTTCTTTTTAGCTAATTCTGTTTCAATTTCTGTATCATTTTCAAATTGTTCTTTCACAATTCCAACAGCCGTATCATTTTTCAATAAAATCATAAATTCCACTTGTCAATTTTTTTCAACCAAAATTTTTATTATTTCTCACATCAACCACATTTTTCAAAAAAATGGATTTTTTTATATCATAAACTCCACCAATTATAAATAATGGTTTCAAGTCTTCTCTTCTTCCACGAATATCTCTATAAAGTAACGAAATTGTATCCAATAATTTATTTTACTCTTCTAGCTTTTTTTCTTCATTTTCTATTTCAATTTCATCCAATTCATCAATACCTATTTTATCCAAATCAATCGTAACAGTATATTTATAATACGACTTATGAATTTCCGCCTGTGCAATATTCGGAAAAACCTTTTCATTTCTATCAATTCTATCCACTAATCCTTTATTAGTCAAAAATTCCAAATCTCCCTTAAATGTTTCCAGCGAAACTGCATTAGAAAGTCTAACTATCGCTGATCTATTTTTAGAATTATCACCTTTAACAGTTTTCATATACCCAAAAAAATCCAATTCTGGATAATCTTTTATCGTAGTTTCTGCAGAAAACTGAACAACTTTTTTATCTCCACTACCTTCAGCTTTCACATTCGCTTTATTTTCACCCAATTGTTCAACAATATTATATCTAATAGCTTGTCTCGAAATATATGTATACTGTTCTCCTCTATTTCTCGATATTTTTTTCAATGTAGCAACATTTCCAATTCCTTCACCATAATTCGCACTTTCTGCTAAAAAAATCGCTGTAAATGTCAATCCTTTTTTATCCATGATTTATTCATCTCCCTTTGTCGTATTTTTTTCTTCACCTGTTTTTTCAAATTTATCTTCACCCAAAAGTCCTATCAAGAAAGCATGCCCCAATGTTTGAAAATTTTCATCATCAGTAAAAATTTTTCCAAATAAATAATGAACATTTCTTCCTGCATAAGAATGTCCTGAAATCAAAGTATCCATAAACATATTCACATCTTTTTATTCTCAATGAATTTTTGTAATCTATATAACAAACTTCCTAATTTCTTATCATTTCCACTTTTTCCCAAGATACGCTTTTTCTAAATTCTATCCCATCTCTTCTAATAGAATAAACATCCTTTTCTTCCAATTCTTGCGAAACTTTTTTTATTCTTGACTTCTTTTTCAGCTTTCTCCATTTCTTTCAACCTCCTAATATATTCAAGATTCACCAGCAACAAATCCTCAAGATTTCTTAAATTATAATTTCCTTTCACTTTAGAAATTTTTGTAATGACACAATTTATTAATTAAAGAAAATAAATTTTTCATTATTTAATAATTCCGAAATTGTAACATCATATAAATAAAAATATCTTCTATCTAAAAATATACCATTTATCCAGCAATCTATCTAATCTTAATTTATTTTTATTTAGCAACTGCAAAATATTTTTTTGACAACAAAAGTAAATCTATATGTTTCATTTTTCATATTTAACAACCTGTATATCAGATAATTCATATTTAGATTCATTCGTTCTCTTTTGCATCTCTCTCAATAAATTTTTTTATACAAACTAATATTCTTTTTCATTAAAAATTTTCATTATAAATTTCACTAGCCATACCATTATTAATACTCTCCAACTGTTCTATACTGTGATTAGCATTAACAAACATTCCCTTACTTGCTCCATACACAAATCCCGCTGGAACACACGAATAAATCAATATAGCCAACGGAGTAACTGCAATATCATTTACAAAAATTCCAAACATGCGAAGGTTTCCTATTCACATCAAATCCTGTATTATTCAAAAATCCTAAAGTATTTTTTTAAAATCTTTCATCGGCATATTTGTAACTGCACATTTATATTTAAATTTTTGATTTATCCATTTCAATATATTCTTTCGCAGCATCAACAAAAATATGATTTATATTCTTCATAAATATCTTTAGCAGCATTTCCTCTATTCAAAAAAATGAGACACTATTCCAAGCATTATTTACTAAAAATATACGCAATATTTTTTTAGCAGCCAAATAATTTTTTTGCTATGACCTCTTTCATTTGAAATCTTTAATTTAAAAAAATTAATAATTTCCTTCATAATTTTAAAATTATCTTTTTATATCTTGATTTACACTATCGCTTATTTCTTCATTTTTCTTCGGTTCTTTTACTTTTTTTCAACGCTTTTTCAAGTTTTTCAATCTCACTTTTTACCATCTTTTTTTATAAAATCATACGCTGCTTTATAACTATTTGATTTTTAATTTTTTTCTTTAAAAAAACCCAATTTTTTTCGTTTATTCTTTTTCAATTCTTCAATTTCTTCAATCTTTTCGATTCTCATTTTCAAAATTATCAATATACTCCTCAAACTCCAAAAATTTTTCCATAAGTTAAAGTTTTTCCCATATCTTTTTATAAAAAAATCAAAAATATTTATATTCAAAAATCTTCTAAAAGTTCCAACAATTCTTCTTTTTGAAAATTTCAAACATCTATTTTGATCATCAATAAATTTTCTTACTTTTTTTCTTCCCCATCTGATGTTTCGAGTATATTAATAAATCCCAATAACCCTGCATTAAATGCCCAATCTTTTAATTTTAATTCTATTTTTCCCGTCACTCATTTCTCTTCCTTCTCACACTAAATTATTTCAAGCATCCCAAATCCACTTCCAGTCACACTTCCAAGTCCTGCACTATAAATATAATCTAAAAGATAACTTTTTCCTTCAAATTTTATTATTCCTACTGAAGCGTCAATAAGTATTCCCCTAAATTCTTTTTCTGAACTTTCCTTCTGAGCAGAACTTCTTTTTGTCATAATGCTTAACAACTACTTTTTTTAGTTTTACTCGCATCTATCACTAAATCTTCAATATCTTTTTCTACATATTCCCCCATTATTTCTTTCAATCTCAAATAAAGATTTCTTTTTATAATCACAGAAAAATTCCTTATCAGTTCCTACATAATACTTGTCTTTCTCAGTTTCTCTATCATGATCCCTACAAACCACTGGTGACAATGTTTTTCACATTCAATACATTATTTTTTTACAAATTTTCTTTGAACAACTGAAATATTAGTAATTCTAACTTTAGTTTCATCTGATATTTTAAATTCTTTAAATCTAATACTAGAAAAAAAGCATTATAAATATTTAGACTATCTACATTATCAAAAATAGAAAAATTAATTATAAATCTTTTTATCATTCTCATTTAAAAAAATAAAATTTGTTCTTTCTCAAACTTAATCGCATGAAAATAAACAGCCCAAGTATAATTTTTTTGCTTTGCTGAGTCAAAAAGTTCTTCAAAAATTTCCCTATCATATTCTTTCAACCCAACTTTCAACATATGCAAAATTTTAACCCTAAAATTAACTGAAATGTGTTTCCTTCAATTAATTCAACATTAATTCTAAATCTCATATTTTTTTCACCCTTTTTTTATTAATTTACAACTATCTAAAAAAATATATCACTACAATCAAAAATCATAATCCAAGTTAAAAATCCCATAAAACTTTTTCTTTTCTAGTTGCTTCCTTCCAACCAATTCTAAATTTAAAATTTATTTTTTTGTATTTCCAAATCTCATTTTTTTAGAATTCCTTTCTTGTATTTATATTAGTATAACCCACACTTTAAATTTGTCAATACCAGTTTTTTTATTTTTTTATAGAGTGATGTGAATAGATATTTATAATACAAAAATGTTCTTATTAAATCAAAAATTTGTCAAATACAGACTTGGATTTGTTGCATTTACAATACAAAATGTTCCTATTAAATCGGTTTGGACGAAATAATTTAGGACAATTTGATATATTTACAATACAAAATGTTCCTATTAAATCAACTGAGAATAACCGTTACTTGTTTAAAAAATTTAGATTTACAATACAAAATGTTCCTATTAAATGATAAGTCAAAAATAACTTCGTGCAACCTCGCCTAAATTTACAATACAAAATGTTCCTATTAAATATATTTATAGTTTATCCCCTTATCTAAGTCATAATAATTTACAATACAAAATGTTTCTATTAAATAAAAGAAGATCCTAGATATGAGAGAAATTTCGAAAGATTTACAATACAAAATGTTCCTATTAAATAGTAAATCAATATTGCATAGGTAAAAAAACTCTACCATTTACAATACAAAATGTTCCTATTAAATGTGTCAAAAAGCATACTGATGTAGGCTTGACAAGATGATTTACAATACAAAATGTTCCTATTAAATATAAAGACAACTGTAATTTTATCCCATTCAAAAGCCATTTACAATACAAAAATGTTCCTATTAAATAAAGATATGTCCTTTTTTTTGTTGCAATAAAAAAACATTTACAATACAAAAATGTTCCTATTAAATCCAATATTTTTCATATATTTTTATCAAGAATTACTTTTTATCTTTTTATAAAAACAATCAAAGAATCCAATAAAAATCAATATTACAAAAAAATCTGTCGATGTCCCAGCTTTTTAGTGTTATTCCAGATCGACAGATTTTGTTTAAAAAGAAATTTGAAGTTTTATCATCTTCGATTCCCCAAAAATTCTTTTTTTCTAGCCATTTTTCTTGACGAGATTTAAAAAAATTATTAGGAGTCCTTATCTTTTGCGAATAAATTTTCCTAGTTCAATATTTAATTTTTTTAATAATACTGGTGTTATTTCGCCTTCAAATACTGATTTTTTTGAACATTCGTTAAATATTTTTTTACAAATTTTAAATATATTTCTGGAAATTCTGGCTCCATTTTCATCAGAAAGAATATCATAAACTAAAAATTATATACATATTACCACCATATTTTTGAATCCTTCGTATTTTTTTATCTTCTAATAAATGTTTTTACTAATTTGTATGCTTCTAACCTCATTAAATGACGATAAGAAACTTTTTCGATTTAAATCTCTGTGTTTTATTGTCGTTTCTAATCTTTCATTAAAAAGTTTTCAAAATTAATTTTTTTGAGCATTTTTCTTTCATGTAGAAATAGTTTGAATCTTTTACAAAAATCTTTTTTTCTGTTATCATTTTTTTATTCAATAATGAAAAAAATAATTCTATCTGCTAGAAGTGGCTTAAATACTTCGGAAATATCAAGTGATAAAGAAAAATCTTCTTTCACCAACGCTATGTAAATAACTTATTGTTGGATTCAGTTGGCTCACATAAATTTCTGACAAACAAGCTGTATAAACCAATGTATTCAAAAAAAGAAATCATTGTATTAATCATATTATCAGGCGGTCTTTTTACTCTTTTTTTCAAAAATTTATTTCTTGATTTACAATAGTATTCCATGCAGTATAGTAAATACGGCGAATACTTCCTTCTATTCCCATTAATTCTTCAACATTTTCTGTGCGAAAAAAATTCCTTTTCTAAGTGCTTTAATATCTGTTATTTCAGACTCTAATTCCTTTTCCACGCTCTTGATAATATCTCAAATTTCGCAAAAATATTTGTACTTGCTGCATCAATTATTAATTGTGCCAATTCAATTCTTTTTTTATTATCCGTATAATTTTCAACTTGTTTTACAAAAAGTTTTTCCAGAAACATTTGATTCTTTTTGGATAAAATGTTCCTGTATAAAAAGCCATAGTAATTAAAAAAATATGAACTGGGAATCTTATTTTTGTGCCAAATAATTTAGAGTTTTTTTGTATTCAATGAAATTTCTCCAAATAGATAAATATCACGAGTAACTTCAATTTTTATATCTTTAAATCTTCCATCCGCTGCAGTAATTCTAATAACATTATCTTTTTCGTTTTAATTCTCCATTTGAAAAAAATGAAATAACTTTCTGACATTATGAATCCTCCTTTCTAGTAGTTTTTTTGTAATTTGACTTTTTTTGGTAACTTATAATTTTAAGCAATTTTAAAAAAATATTTTCAAATAAATTTTTATTTTTTTAAAGAATTATCAAATATAGCAAAACTCATAATAGGAACATTGTTTACACATTTTTTTCATTAATTACAGGAGGAATTTTTTTCATCTAAACAAATTTTTTTTCAATATCTTTTAAAAATATTCTTTAATATTTTTTTCATCTTCCGATGTCAAAAAACACCTCTTTACGCTCTTTAACCACAGGATAATCAATGATCCCTTTTTCAATATCAATTCCTCTGCTTTAAAAAAATAAATATAATACTTTACTTGCCAAATAGCTGCTTCTTCAATAGATTTACTTTTTTTAACCTCATGAATAACTTTCCAATGCCTAATAAAATCGATATTTACAGTTTCTTCTATCATTATTTGTTTCGTTTCCAAGTTATAACTATTTTCATCAATCAATTTCCCCATTTGAACATTTTTCGTTGTCTTCTTCAAGATTAATATTTCGTGAGTTATACCACAACTTTCGTTTACAAACAAAATAATAGTTTATCATTAATCCTGTTATTTTTCATTTTGTATCACCTTCGTTTACTAATCTTTATTTTATTTATTTATTAAAAAGTATACCGTTATTTTTTTTCTATTGTCAATGTTGTTGTAGCTCTCTCTTATATTTATTATAATTTTTTTAATTTTTAAATATTTTTCAAGATCTTTTTTTCAATTATTTTTTTATAATACACAAACCATCCAGTTTCCCATCTTTTTTTGTACGCACAATCTAACTAAATCTTCTTCATTCTGAATATTATTTTTTTTGTAATAATATCATGAGTTTCTTTATTTATAATAAGTCCGTTATCTTCTTCTAGCTGTAAATCTGGATAAATAGCAACACTTCGGATATGTGAAAAATTCTGCAGTCTTTAAATTTAATGGTTTTCGAGTTAATTCATCAACTGTTATATTGTATTTTTTTATTCTTCGCTTTTTTTCAATTTTTTTCTTTGATCTTCAATATTTTCATAATATCTTGCTCTTAATACTTCAGCTTTATTTGAATCTCTAATAAAAACAATACAACTTCTCAGAATATCTAATATAATCTCTTTTTCTAAATGTCGGTGTAGCATTAAAAAACAACGGATATAAGATTGACAAAATCAGTTCCTGATATATAATCTGAAACAGGAAGACCTATCAAAGCAAGATAATAATTTACCAATTCTTTTTTTATACGTGCTAATTTAGGTAAATATTGATATTTAATCCAAACTATTCCTCTCTTATCAAGAAAAAGCACCTTTAATCCAAGCATTTTTCAATAGAATTAACCCATGTTTTATTCAATTCTCCATAATTAATTTCTCTTATAATATATTCTAATTCATCAAGTTTTTATTAAACTTTTACTAATTTCATATTTCATTTTCTAGTCATCCCTTTGTATAAATTTTTCTAACGATTGCATTGCTTCTGCTGCTTTTAGGGTGTCTACAAATATCAGGATGTATTTTTTTACAATTTGTTTATACCATTTATTAGCCTTTTTTTCATCAGTATAAAGATCATAAGACACCTCTAAAAAAATCCATCTGTAATTTCCCATTCAATTCTACAAGATAAAAAAATATTTTTGAAATTTCATCTTTAAAATACATATCCTCCTGTACCTTTGGTAAAATATTTTTTTCATACAAAATTTTCCAAGAACGTGCAGTTACTTTTTTTATTTAAAAATCTTCGCAACATTCTCTTTTAGCTTCTTTAAATATTTTAAATTCTTTTTTTCAAATCTTCAACAGAACTTATATTATAAATATCTTTCATACTGCTCTCCTCATCCAACTTCTTTTTCAAAAATTTTTATTTATTCAATAAGATCCTGATACTTTCCATCAAAAAAACTTATTATTTTTTTCACCTCTTTTCTAGCATCTTTTCTAAAAATCTCATTTTTCAACAACAATTTTTATTTTATTTAAGTGAAACATACTTTTTTTAAAAACTCATATTTCTATATTTTAATTATACCATATAAAAAAACATATTTTAAAAATTAAAAGATATTTAATAAATATTCAAAACTTATTATTTCAAGACTAGGTAACACCACGACAAACGCATGAAAAAGATTTAAAAAAAGAGGTATAATATTATTGACATATCGTAGGAAAGAAGCTGGTAAAAATGTCAGAAGATAAACCAAATCTAAAAGAATTGTTAATATACATTACCCAAATAGAGGATAAGCGACAAATTTCTAAAAATAAAGCATAAATTGAATGATATTGTTGTGATTACTCTTTTTGCCATGCTTTGCAAATATTGAATACTGGGAAGAGATTGAAGAATTTGGAAAGATGTATTTCAAGGCATTAAAAAGATATCTGGAACTACCGAACGGCATACCTTCGCATGATATGATTCAAAAGAGTTATGGCTACAATAGAGCCTGAAGTGACAGAAGTTCTCTTGAGAAAATGGATGGATCTAAAAATTTCCGGAGAAGATAAAAAAATAAGAAAAAAATATTAAATATTGATGGGAAATTTTTAAATGGGATGAAGAATAAAAAAATAATAGGCCATTAGACATAGTATCCGCATATTCCAAAGAAGATGGGATCTGCTATTCACAAGTGGCGGCTGAAGGAAAAAGGGAATGAAATAGAAGCAATATTAAGGCTGCTTGATAAAAATTTCAGTAAAGGAATGTATAGTTACAATAGATGCGATAGGAACCCAGAAAGAAATCATAAAAAAAGATAAGAAAGAAGAAGGGATATTTCTGTCTTCAGGTAAAAGGGAACCAGAAGGCTTTAAAGGAAGATATAGAAGATTACTTTGCTGACAAGGGATTCAGGAAAAAATTAAAGGGCGAAGGGATGTACAGTAGGAAAACAGAAAAGCAAAGAGGACGGCTGGAAACGAGAGAATATTACTATACTGAAGAAATAGAATGGTTTATCAAAAGAAACAAGGAATGGAAAGAAGTAAAGGGGATAGGTGCATCAATTTTAACAACAGAAGAAAATGGAAAAAAGCAAGAACAGAAAAGGTATTACATAACGAATATAACAGTTTGATTTTCGCCAAGTTTCATTATAGCACCTTCACCGAAAAGGTATTACATAACGAATATAACAGGGGGAGTGGAAGAATTTGTAAGAGCGGTAAGAGGACATTGGGCAATAGAAAGTTATCATTGGATATTGGATGTAACATTTAGAGAAGATGCAAATAAGACATTAAACAAAAAAATGCGGCTAGAAATTTAAATATTCTAAGAAAATTAGCGATATCAATACTGGAAGAACTGCCGTTCAGAAAGAAATTTAGTAGAAGGATAAAAAGATATATTATATCGCTAGATGTAAGGAGATATTTAAAATTATTTTTTTGATATATAGAAATGTTAATGTAAAAAAAGATTGGTTAAATACAAAGAAATAGTTTAAAAATATTCATGCGTTTGTCGTGAGGTAACACCATTATTATTAAAAAAATTAAATATAAAGTTAGGAAAATTTATCTTCAAAAAAACAAAATTTTTTTAAATAATTTTTTTAAATTAGGCCAAGAAAAAAATAACTAAAAAAAGAATTTTTAGGAAATCGAAGATGATAAAACTTCAAACTTCTTTTTAAACAAAAATCTGTCGATCTGGAATAACACTAAAAAGCTGGGACATCGACAGATTTTTTTGTAATATCGATTTTTATTGGATTTTTTTGATTGTTTTATAAAAAGATAAAAAAGAAATTCTTGATAAAAATATGAAAAATATTGGTATCGACAAAAAATGAGGAAAAAGTGGTATACTATATAAGTAGTTTGAGAAATATAAGAATTTAATAGGAACATTTTGTATTGTAAAGGTTCAAATGGATATGAACAATCTAGTCGTAAGACTTAATTTAATAGGAACATTTTTGTATTGTAAAAAGTAATTCTTGATAAAAATATATGAAAAATATTGGAAATTTAATAGGAACATTTTGTATTGTAAAGTTATCAAAGGGGCTTTTTACTCCGCAAAAAGAAAAATTTAATAGGAACATTTTGTATTGTAAAGCTAAAATTATCTCTATAATTTATATCTGCATAAATAAATTTAATAGGAACATTTTGTATTGTAAAGACCTATATGTTATACAAGTCAGTAGCTGATGATTATAATTTAATAGGAACATTTTTGTATTGTAAAGAAGGCACAACGGACTGTGAAATGCCAAAGGAAGTGTTATTTAATAGGAACATTTTGTATTGTAAAGTTGTTCCTGTTAGTGAAACTCAACCTGTACCATTTGAATTTAATAGGAACATTTTGTATTGTAAAGTTCGTAGATATAGTTCACGTTCCTTATCATTCTTTTTAATTTAATAGGAACATTTTTGTATTGTAAAGATAATAGGGAACTGGGTTTAATTACCGAATATGAGGATTTAATAGGAACATTTTTGTATTGTAAAGCATAGAGTTCAATTTCTTTGCTCCACGCTTCATTGCAATTTAATAGGAACATTTTGTATTGTAAAGATTGAAATACTTAATGATACAGGATTGCTTGAATTTATTTAATAGGAACATTTTGTATTGTAAAGGGCTTAATATATAAGAATTAGCGGCTGCTGTTTAAAAATTTAATAGGAACATTTTGTATTGTAAAGAAAAAAAGTAAAAAAATGTTAAGTTCAGAAGTGTTAAGTAATTTAATAGGAACATTTTGTATTGTAAAGGTTAATCCTTTTTGCTAATAATTCTCTTCCTTTTTCCGATTTAATAGGAACATTTTTGTATTGTAAAGCTAAATTAACTATTAAAAAAATAAATCTTGCTTGAGTCAATTTAATAGGAACATTTTGTATTGTAAAGTTAGAAAAACAAAAGGTAGAAAAATCAAGGCGTAGAAAAAAATTTAATAGGAACATTTTGTATTGTAAAGGATCTACTTTCTGTGCTGTCTGCATTTCAATGCTTAAATTTAATAGGAACATTTTGTATTGTAAAGAATTTTAGTAAAAGATTAATAAACAAATATAATTTATGATTTTTTTCAATAAAATTTTATATAAAATTAAACATAAAAAAATAAAAAAATGTTATATTATTGAAATTTTTAAATAACTAAAAAAATTGAAATGTAAAGGAGAAAAATGATTAGAATAAATAATATAAAAAAATGCCTGTAAAACATAATGAAAATGATTTAAAAAAACAGTTTATAAACTTTACAAAAATTAATGAAAATGAAGTAAAGTCTTTTTGAAATTGCAGGGCAGGCAATTGATGCGAGAAAAATAATGTTGTATTTGTTTATGCGGTGGATATTTCCTTTAAATTTGATGAAGAGATGGAAAAGAAAAAGATTTGAAAGTGTGAAAAAAATGTTAGAAAAAAATTGAGAAAAACCTTATTTTACAGAGAAAAATTGAGAGTTTTACAGAAAATGAAAGTGTAAAAGCGTCCTGTTGTCGTTGGGAGCGGACCTGCAGGAATTTTTGCTGGGCTTGTACTTGCTGAAGCGGGATTAAAGCCAATTATTATTGAACAGGGGAAAAAGTGTGGATGAACGGGAAAAAGGATGTCTATAATTTTTTTAAAAACTGGGAAATTAGATAAGTATTCAAATGTGCAGTTTGGGGAAGGCAGGGGCTGGAACGTTTTCAGACGGAAAAATTGAATACGAATACAAATAATTTTAGGATTCAAAAGGTTTATGATGAATTAATTCTTGCTGGAGCTGATCCAAAGATTAACTATATGTCAAAGCCACATATTGGAACTGATAAATTAATTGAAATAATGCGTAAAATCAGACATAAGATTGAGAGTCTTGGTGGAGAATATAGATTTAGTACAAAATTAATAAAAAGTAAATTATGAAAAAAATCTGATTCGGAAAAACAAAAAAATAAAAAAAGTATTTTAGTTGAGAATGTTGAAAGTTCCGATGAAAATAAAACTTATGAAATTCCAGCTAATATTGTAATTCTTGCAATTGGTCATAGTGCGAGAGATACTTTCTTTATGTTAAATGAGGAAAAATGTTGCGATGGAGCGAAAAAAACTTTTTTTCAGTTGGAGTTAGGATTGAGCATCTTCAAAGTATGATAAATCATTCTCAATATGGAAAATTTGCCAATAAATTGCCGGCTGCAGAATATAAATTGAATGTTAAGACAAGCAATGGGCGGGGAGTTTATACGTTTTGCATGTGTCCAGGCGGAGTTGTTGTGCCGTCTTCAAGTGAGGAAGGTCGTCTTGTTGTAAATGGGATGAGTTATTCTCAAAGGATTTGGAAAAATGCAAATTCAGCGATTTTTGGTAAATGTATTTCCTGAAGATTTTCCTGGAGAAAGTGTTCTAGCTGGAGTGGAATTTCAAAGAAGATTGGAGGAAAAAGGCTTTTGAACTTGGTGGAAAGAATTATAAGGCTCCGGTTCAGTTGTTTGGGGATTTTGTAAATAATAAAATTTCGACAGAATTGGGGAAAGTAAAACCTAGCTATTTGGCAGGCTACAAATTTGCAAATTTAAATGAAATTTTTCCGCGATACATAAATGATTCTCTAAAAGAGGGAATTAATTTAATGGATAGAAAAAAATAAAGGGATTTGCCAGTTATGATGCAGTTTTATCGGGAGTGGAAAGCCGCAGTTCATCTCCAGTAAAAAAATTCCTAGAAATGAAAAAAATTTTTCTCGAATATTGAAGGGCTTATGCCTTGCGGAGAAGGTGCAGGATATGCTGGCGGGATTATGTCGGCAGCGGTTGATGGGATAAAATGTGCAGAGTATGTAATTAAATATTATCAAAATAACTTATAAAGTGAACTACTCCCGCTTTTAGAAGCGGGAGCTTCTGGGAAGTACCTGCTTTTGTTAGCCAAATATATTTACTAAACTCTTCGGGTAGTTCCTACCCTGTCTTCTTTTATTTTCCTAATATTCCAACATCAATTTTTCCAATGTTTTTTATATTCAATGCCGCATTGTAATCTCTATCAATTTCAATCCCACAGCACTCACATTTATAACTTCTTTCTGATAATTTTAGTTCCTCTTTAATATTTCCGCATTTACTACAAGTCTTCGACGATGGAAACCACTTATCTATCTTCAAAAATTGCTTTCCTAAAAACATCAGTTTATACTCAAGCATTCTCAAAAACATTCCCCATCCATTATCTCCTACACTTTTACCAAAATTTAATGTCTGACTCATCCCTTTTCATATTCAAATTTTCAACAACCACAGCATTATAATCTTCAGATAATTTTTCTCGATAATTTATGCAAAAAAATCTCTTCGACAATTTTTAATATACTCATGCAATTTTGATATTTTCGCTTTTTTTGCTTATACCAATTTTTTTAGAAAATTTCACTTTTCTCGATAATGATTTCTGTAATTTTTTTCAATTCTTCTTCCAATATCCTAAAATATTTTTGGATAATCAGCTCTTTGGTTTTCAGAACTGACAAATAATTCAGACATTGAAAAATCAAGTCCAATTACTTTATCATTACTTGCTACTTTTTTTGAATTTCTTTTTCAAGTTCTGTCAAAATAGAAACATAGTAATTTCCATTACTGTTTGTCAATGTTACTGACTTTATCTTGTAATCCTTCGGTATTTCTCTATGATATTTTAATTTTATTCTTTTTAGATTTGAACCTTGGAAACTTCGCTCTCTTTTTGAAAGAAATTCGTAAACGATCGTCTTACATTCAATTGAGCATTTGAAAGTGCCAGGCTGTCTACTTCTTTTTAAAAATTGGTTTTCACTTTTCAAACTGGCAGGTGTAATTATTTTTATTTTTTTCCAGTTTCTTCATAAATTTTATTAGCAATATACAAAATTGTATTGTAAACAAAAAAACACATCCAAAAAGTCTTATTTATCAATAATTCTTGCTCTTTATTTGGATAAATTCTGTATTTGAATGCTAAATTATATTTCATGAAATTACACATCCTTTTGATTTTTGAATATTATTTTTAATTATTTCTTTAGAAATTTTATTATTTATAACTTCTCTTCGGTATTTCATACAAAAATTGTATCATGGATGTATCCTTTTTTTCAATTTTTTTACAAAAAAAGCAATTCATCTCCCACTTGTAGAAAAGCCTACGACTTCTTGCTATCTTTTTGTTAAATTATAAATTTCATATATTTTATTATTTTTTTATAAAATTAATAAAATAATAGTTCTTAATTTTTAAGAATTGATATTTATGTTAATACAATTACTTATAAGACGTCTTCTATTTAAAAAAATAAAAATTAATATATTATTCTTTATTCTTTTGAAAAAAATTCCTTTGCCAATTCCTTTAAATAAAACACATCAAAAATTCCACATAATTCCCTGTACCGAATGCATTGCAAGCATCGGAACTCCCAGATCCACTCCATCTATATCCAGATGCGTCGATGAAATCGGACCAATCGTACTTCCACCAAGTTCATTTGATTCATTTACAAATGGCTGAATTTGTATTTCAGTGCCTTCAATAAGCTGTTTAATTACTGCAATCGAATATCCGTCAGAAGTATATTTTTGCTTTGCACTTATTTTTATAGAAATCCCTTCGTTTATTTTCCCACGATTTGTAGGATCTGTTTTGCCTAAATGTGCAGGATGTGCCGCATGTGCCGCATCAGCTGATAAAATATATGAACTTTCCAGCATTTGCAAAAAATCCCCTCGGCTAAGCCCAAGAGCTAGCGAAATTCTTTCCAGCGTATTTAACAAATAATTAGAATCTGCCCCTTGCTTTGTAGCACTTCCTATTTCTTCATTATCAAATGCCACAAAAATATTAATTCTATCCTGATTTTCTTCGGCTTCCAAAAGTCCAATCAGCCCTGTATAAACAGAAGCAAGATTATCAATTTTTGGTGATGACATAAATTCTTCATTTGCCCCCAAAAGACATCCTTTTTTCAGTCGCATACAAATACAAGTCAAAAATCAATTATATCTTCCTTTTTTATTCCAGTTTTCTCTAAAATAACTCTTTCAAGATAACCTTCCCTTTCAAAATTTTTGTTAATAAGTGAAATTACAGGCAAAACATCATTCTGCTTATCAATTTTTACACCATTATTTACTTCCCTGTTTTGATGAATTGCCAGATTTGGTATTGTCAAAAGTGGCTCATCTATCTTAATTTTCACAGTTCTTGGAAAAAATGAATTTTCCCCCTTCACAATAACACGTCCAGCAATAGAAAGCGGTCTATCAAACCAAGTGCTTAAAATAGGCCCTCCATAAACTTCCGTATTCAATCTCACTACATTTTCTGTGACTATTTCAGGACTAGGCTTTATTCTAAAACAAGGAGAATCTGTATGTGCCCCAAATATTTTAAATCCATTTTTCACATCAAAATCCTCTCCAACCGTAAAGGCAATTATAGTGGAACTAGATTTTTTTAAAAAATACTTTCCGCCCTTTTTAATTTCCCATTTTTCACGTGGCATAATTCTTTCAAACCCATTTTCATCCAAAATATCCGAACAGTTTTTCACAACGTGATAAGTACTTGGACTTTCATCGATAAATTCGATAACTTCCCTTGCAAAACTTTTCACTTCCATCTCAATAAAATTTTTCTGTATCTCTTCCAGCTCTCTCGTTGTGTGTATCATCTCTATTCATTCCTCTCAAATACAAATTTAAATTATTTAAAAATATTTCCTATTAACAATATTGTACCCCTATAATTTCAGATAATCAAAAAAATTTTTGATATTTTTTTTAAATTTTTCTTTTTGCATTATACTATTTCCCATTAAAATAATATAATTGGTATACCTTCTGTTACTCAAAGGGTCAAGACCCTTGCTTCAAGATATTTATTTTATTAAATTCTAAGTTTGTATAGTTATCGAACAGGTCTAATGTATTCTCACTTTATCCTATTATTAAAAACAATAAATTTGATATATCTTCTACAAGGAATTAAGACTCCTTGTCAGAAACTGTAAAAATATAATTTCTATTTTTTTCAAATGGATTTAGCATTATTTCACTCTTGAAGAATTTCTTTTCTGTCTGAACAGCCATTCCATGGCAGGCTTCATATCATATGCATGCTGCCAGGTATAACGATGATTTCCATTTTTGTAAACCGTGTAATAAATATTGTATCCATTTTCTATTTTACTTTGAACTTCTTTATTTACTTCATCTTGATTTTTGTTCTGCATCAACTGTCATTCTTTGAACTTTTGCACCATTTTTTCCAAATAATCTGATATTTCAGTCAAACTTGGATAAGCTCCGGGATCTCCTTCTGACGCAACAAACCATATATTTTGATTTTTTTCATTGATACTGTAGCACCATTTCCTTGACTTAATGTGTACTTAGTTTCAGAAGATACAGCTCCTGCATCATGCATAAATACTACCATCGGATATTTTTTTAGATGGGTCATAATTTTTAGGAATATACAAATTATATTTCAAAGTCTTCCCATCTTTTCCAGTAAATACAAATTGCTTGAAGTCTTCTATTATTAATTGTCTTGTTTTTGTTGAAACTTGTTTTTCCTCAGAATTGTAAACTTTTCCATTTACAGTTTTTACACTTCCTGTTTGAGTTACTTCTGCTGTAATTGTTTTTAAAGGTTTTGCATCGCCTTTTTCCACCCAATGTCGGTCCTTTTTGTCCTGTTGCTTTTTTCTTTTCCATTTCTTCTTTAGAATGGTCGCTTGCCTGAGCTACCATCGGAAGTCTTTTCAATTCCAAAATTACATATTTTCCATTTTTTGATTTTTTATCATTGCTTTCATTTTGTTTACTTAACATATACTTTTTCAATTTCTCTGCCTTCTACTTTATAATCTGAAACAGAAACTGAATTCCCAGCAATTTCTTTATCGTATGTAAGTACAACTGCTGATAATTTCTCTCCATCTCCAAACACTTCTGTTATCGCTTCCACATTTTTAATATTCCTGCAAAAGACAAACTTGCAATTCCTAATAATCCTATTACTATATTTTTTTATCATTGTTTTCCTCCAAATTATTTTTGTTAAATTAATTTTATCAATTTAATGTGTCATATTTGCGACTATTTCCTTTAATTTTTCTTTGTCTATCTTTTTTTAAAGTTTAGCAGAAAAAAAGCAAATATTAATAAAAAAACTGGATTTTACTCCAGCTCTTTTTCATAATTCAAAAATTTTTCCAGCAAATAAAAAAATTAAAAAAATCCTTTTTCCTTAAATACTTTAGTTAATTTCCCATAAGTATCCGCTTCAGCTGCAACCAATGGCAATCGCACTACATCATTATCCAATTTTCCAAGTATTTTCATAGCTGCCTTTACAGTTACAGGATTTCCTTCAACAAACATATTTCTGCTTACATCGTATAATTTCGTATGAAGTTCAAATGCCTTATCAAAATTTTTGTTTAAGAATGAACTAATCAAGTCGCTCATTTCCTGTGGCATTATATTAGCAACTACTGAAACTACTCCTTTTGCTCCAATCGAAAGCATTGGCAAGATTAGATGATCTTCTCCTGACAAGATTTCAATTTTATCTCCACATAAATCTTGGATTTTTATCATTTGTTCCAAACTTCCTGTTGCTTCCTTTACAGCCACAATTTCAGGCAGTTCAGCCAATTTTGCAATAGTTTCCGCTTCAATGTTTGTTCCTGTTCTTCCTGGCACATTATAAAGCATTACGGGAAATTTTGCCTCTTGTGCAATTGTTTTATAATGTTCGTAAAGCCCTCTTTGGCTAGGTTTGTTGTAATATGGACAAGTACTTAATGCTGCGTCTGCTCCTAGTTCTTTTGCATATTTTGTCAATTCTACTGCTCTCGTTGTATTATTTGAACCTGCTCCTGCAATTACTTGTATTCTTCCTTTCACTTCTTCTACAACTATTTTTATCACTTTTTCATGTTCCGCAAATGTTAGTGTTGGAGCTTCTCCAGTCGTTCCACAAGGTACAATTCCAGCTGTTCCATTTTCAATGTGATAATTTACCAGTTCTCTCAATTTATCTTCATCTAATTCCGTTCCATTATTTTTAAACGGCGTAATTAAAAGCTACGTAAGATCCTTCAAATTTCATTTTTTTCCTTCTTTCCTTAATTTTTACTTTAATTTTATATTCTTTTTATTTTTTTCAAAAATTTTTAATTAATACTAAATTTAAAAAAATTATCTTTGAAATTTATATAATCCTTCAGCAATTTTTTCACTAGGCCCAGTCATAAAAGCGTTATTTTCTCCACCTTCATATTCAATAACAAGCTGTCCGCCAGGTACTTTCACATTTACTTTATTATCTACAAAACCAAAAGTTCTAGCAAGCACTGCTGAAGCTGTTGCACCTGTTCCACAAGCCAATGTTCTTCCTGCTCCACGTTCCCAAGTAATTACTTCCATTCGCTTTCTGTCATACACTTTCACAAAAATTTACATTAACTTTTTTTAGGAAATAAATCAGTATAATTTTCAATTTTTTTCCCAATTTCATCAATATCATAATCACTAAAGTCATTTACAAATATTACAGAATGGTCAGTTCCCATAAAGATATACGAAATTTCAATTTCTTTTTCCATCAATGTTTATTTTTTTCTCATGCAAAAACTGCTCTTTTTCTGTATTTATCAATTCTTTTTATGTTAAAAAAATAGGTTTTCCCATATTTACTCTTGCAGAAAAAAATCATCCTTTTCCTCATCATAATTCACCCTTATTGTCAAATCTCCAGGAACTGTCTTCACAACAAATTCATTTCCATCGACTAAATGATTATTTACAAGATAATGTGAAAAACATCTTATTCCATTTCCACACATAGGCGCCTGACTTTCCATCTGCATTAAAGAAAAAAACATAAACGGCATACTTGCCACATATTTTTAAAAATAATCAGTCCATCTGCACCTATTCCAAAATGTCTGTTGCAAACTTGGCTTGCAAACTCTCCATATTCAGGTATTCCCTTTTTCAATCAGCTCTTTTTCGCTAACAATAACAAAATCATTCCCTGCACCCTGATATTTCTCAAATTTTAACATTTCAAACCTCCATTAATTTTTATTTTTCTTCTCCTGCAACTTTCCAGCCGTTTTTACAACAAATTTTCTTGATAGGAATCTAGTCCCAAAAACTGCAATCCTATTGAAAATTCCAGGAATTATAACCACTTTTCCCTTCTGAAACTCTTTATACCCAATTTCAGCCACTTTCTTCGCAGTCATAACTTTCAATCTCTCAAACAGCGAAATTTCCTCCAAATTGCTGCTCTTCTCAAAGCCAGTATCTGTCGGTCCAGGACAAAGTGCCGATATTCTAATATTTTTTCCTCGAACATCATTTCTCACTTCTTCCCTAACTGCTTCCGTAAACGACTGCACAAAGGCTTTACTTGCATAATACGTACTCATTAAAGGCCCTGGCATAAAAGCTGCAATTGAAGACACATTTAATATCCCGCCATTTCCATCCTTTAGCATATCATTTAAAAACAGTCTTGTCAATTCTACAACTGCCTTTATATTCAAGTTTATCATCGCATCATTTCTTTTTCATTGTTTCTTCATCAAATTCAGAAAAATTTCCCATAAATCCCTAACTCCAGCATTATTCACGAGTACATTTATTTTTCAATTTTTTTCAGATTTCACTTGATTATAAAGCCCTTTTAGCCGCATTTTCCAACGACAAATCATTTTCAATTACAGTTATTTTGATATTTTTAGAAATTTCCTCAAAAATCTCTTTTTTTAAAATTTCAGCTTATCTTTATTTCGTGCCACAACAACCAGATTATGCCCGTTTTTGCATAAATTTTAGCAAGTTCATAGCCAATTCGCTGCTTGCTCCTGTTATTAAAACCGTTTCCATAAAAATTCCCTTTTTTTATATTAAACCCAATCCTGTAAAAAGATATTTCAGTAGACCTGCTCGACAACTAAATTTTTTTCCATAAGAGTTCAAGATCCTTGCTTCAGAATATTTATTTTATCAAATTCTAAATTCACTTAGTTTCCGAATAAGTCCAATAATTTTTATATATCAAATTCTCTAGCAAATAATTCTGCAACTTTTTTTACCCATAACTTCATCCACAACCAACGAAATGCTAATTTCTGAAGTCGAAATTTGGTGAAAACTTATATCATTTTTCAGATAAGATTTTTAAACATTTTTGCAGCTACACCAACATTACTAATTAATCCAATTCCTACAATTGAAACTTTTGTAACATATTGGTTTATTATAAATGATGTCTTTGAAAAATTCAGCTTCTATTTCTTTACCAATTTTTTTCAAGTGCTGCTATATCAGTTTTTTTGGACAAGTAAAAGGCAAAACTTCCGTGATGAGCTAGTTACATCATTTTGACTTATCATATCAATATTTATTCCATTTGCTTCAGCTTTTTCAAAAATCTCATATACATTTTGTGCATTTGTAGGAATTTCTTCCACGTTTACCATTAATATATTTTCATTTATCGACACTCCAGTTATTACTTTTTCTTCCATTTCTTTAATCTCCTTTATTTTTTGAATTGAAGTTATAATCGTTCCATTTTTCACCAAGTGATTTTCCAACATAGATTTCTACTCCATATTTTTCCACCAAGTTCAACGGCTCTAGGCTCCATTACTCCAGCCCCTAAATAAGCCAATTCCATCATTTCATCATAAGAAATATATGGCAATTTTTTCGCATCGCTATACACTCTCGGATCAATTGAATAAATTCCATCAACATCCGTATAAATCTCACATTTTCCTCCCAAAGCTGCCGCAAGTGCAACTGCAGAAGTATCAGAACCTCCACGCCCCAAAGTAGTTACATCTCCATCTTTATTAACTCCTTGGGAATCCAGCTACAACAACGATTTTTCCTTCATTCAAGTGACCTTTTATAACATCACCATTTATATCATCTATTTTATTTTTTTCATATAATGCCCTCGTTTTTTATCCCCGCTTGAGCCCCTGTCAATGAAATCGCTTCATATCCCAATGTTTTCAACGCAATACTTAAAAGCGAAATTGTTTGTTGCTCTCCAGTCGACATCAATCTATCCATTTCCCTAGAATCTGGATTTTCAGTAATTTCATGAGCTAATTTAATTAATGCATCAGTTGTTTTCCCCATAGCCGAAACTACTACAACTACATCATTTCCTGGATCCTTTTACGCTACCTAAATATTTAGCGATATTCATAATTTTTTTCAGTTGTGGCAACCGAAGTTCCACCATATTTATGTACAATAATCACAATAAATGCACCTCTTTCTTATTTTTTATAAATCAAAAATTTCATCATTTCTAATTAAATCATCCAATGTTTCTCTCTTTACCGCAACTTTAGCTTTTCCATCCTTTACGAATACAACTGCTGGTCGCATCATTCTGTTATAGTTGCTTGACATTGTGTAACAATATGCCCCTGTTGTCGTTACTGCCACAATATCTCCAATTTCTGTTGCTTTTGGCAATTTTCCTTTTTCAATGATAATATCCCCTGATTCACACAGTTTTCCTGCTAAAGTTATTTCTCTTACATCTGTATCATTTAGCTTGTTTACAACTCCAGCCTCATATTCCGCTTGATATAATGCTGTTCTTATATTATCCGACATTCCTCCATCTATAAATACATACGTTTTTCCGCCGACTGTTTCCTTAATTCCTCCAACTTCGTACAAAGTTGTTCCAGCATTTCCGACAATACTTCTTCCTGGCTCAATACAAAGTTCTTTAAATCCAATTTGATATTTAATTTCCATTGCTTCTGTATATGTTATTATTTCACTCAGAACCTCCTCTATCGGTTTTGGATCATCTCCTTCCTTATAGTAAACTCCAAATCCTCCACCCATATTTACTGTGTGAACTACTATTCCCAATTCCTTTTTCAATTTATCCAAATATTTAAAAATCTCATCTAGAGCAAATATAAAGAACGCCGATTGGAAAATTTGTGAACCGATATGCGTATGAAATCCTTTAAATTCTATCCATTCGCTATCATTCAACCTTTTAATTATATCAAATAAATTATCCTGAAACAATGAAATTCCAAATTTTTGAAGTAAGCCCAGAAGTTTTTTTATAATGATGCGTATGTGCCTCAATTCCTGGATCAATTCTCACTAAAACCGCTTGTTTCTTACCTTTTTCCTTACAAACTTTTTCAATCTTAGCAATTTCATCTTCATTATCTACAACAATCGTATCAATCCCATATTCAACAGCCATTTCAATCTCATTCACCAATTTATTATTCCCATGCAAATGCACTCTTTTCATCGGAAATCCTGCTTTATGTGCCGTATACAATTCTCCACCAGACACAACATCTAAATCCAATCCTTTAGATTCAACCAATTTAATCATCCCAGTTGTCAAAAACGCTTTCCCTGCATAAGCTATTCTCGTTTTAAATCTTGTAGACTGAAAAGCCTCTTTCATTTTATCAATAGTCGTTTCAATCAATTCCTGATCCATTACATAAAGTGGCGTTTTTAAACTCTTTTGCCAATTCAATTGTATCAACTCCTCCTATTGATAAATTCCTTTTTTTCATTAATTTTTGCCGTTCCAAATAATTTCATATTTTCACAAATTTTCCTTTCCTAAAAAAATTTCTTTTTGTAAATTTTTTTCTACAAATAAAAAAATGCTGACAACGAACATCAGCATATAAAAATTATATAATCTAAAATCAAAATCACATTTATATATCTGACAGCTCACCATTACACATTATAATGACAGTCCTATAGATATTCTCCATAGACCCAGCAGCAAAGTTCGTCACTCTTTGTACTTCGGCGATTTCTCCTTTCAAGTTATTTCATCGAATTGACCTTCTCCATAAATCTACTCTTAAAAACCGCACCTCTATCTTATAACATTATACTAAATTTTTCTTTATTTGTAAACACCTTTAAAAAAATTTTTTTATATTATTTTTAGATCTTTTTGTTGAACTCCACTTGATAATACACCTATTTTAAGTTTATCCGTAAGACATTTCCAAACATTATAATATATAATTTTTATGTTATTATATTTTTTTAAAAGATATTCAACAAAAATCCCAAGTCATAGAAACAGAAAATTCCCAAAAGAAATAAATTTTTTTCTATATTTGAATTCAAATTTTACTAACCAAACTAAACAAAGAAAATCATAAGAAAAAATATTTTAAAAATTTCTCAAAAAGTGCTATAATAATAAGATACGATAAATTTTTAAAGAAAGGAGAAAAGAAAATGAAAACAATATTCAAAACACAATCTAATGAAGAACGCCGTGAAATGATCTTAAACGGAAAAGTTATAAATACTCTGCTTTTCCTATCCATCCCAACATTGCTGGTTGGAATTATTCAGGCACTTATTCCGCTTTCTGACAGCTTATTCCTAAATAGGCTTACAAGCGTTGAAGTGGCTAGTTCTGTGACATTTAGCCAGCCTGTGCTGAATATTATGATTGCATTGTCGCAGGGGCTTGGAGTGGCTACTCTTGTTATGCTTGGAAGGCTTTATGGGAAAAGGAAGAATGCTGGCTGTAAAGGAAACGATGCTGCAGATTTTTGTTTTCAGCTTTGTTATTGGACTTTTTATAATTCCAGTCTGTATATTTTCAGCCTTTATAATTTCCAAATATACAACCGCTGAAATTCGTGACAATGTCTATATTTACATTGCCCTGTATTCACTTGTAATGCCCTTCGTATTTTTGGCTGCAATTTATAATTCATCGAAAAATGCGATTGGTCGACTCTGAAGTTACATTTATTAGAATTTTTTTTATTGTTAATTTTAAAAATAATTTTTAATTCAATTTTTCTATATGTTTTAAAAAATGGGAATTGTAGGTGCAGTAATGGCTTCGCTTTTTTTCCTATATTGTTGTTACAATCTGGATGTTTTACGATTTATTTTTAAAAAGTGGAGATGTCAAGCTGGATTTAAGAAATTATTCAATGAAACTGCCTATAATAAAAAGACTTCTAAATATCGGCTTTCCAGCAATGCTAAACTATGCCTTCCTGTATCTTGGATTTTTTTCCTTATAAACAAGAAATGGAAAAAAATTCAGCGCAATCGCCCTAAATGCACAAGGAATTGCCTCTAACATCAATGCAATCTGCTTTTATTTTGCTATCTTCAATCGGAACTACAGTTTCCTCAATGATTAGCATAAATATGGGAACTGGGAATGTGAAAAAGTCTAAAGATGTGTTCAAAATTGGCTGGAGAACAGGAGCCATACTTTCTATTTTAACAATTATCTTAATTTTACCAATTTCAATGCCTCTTGTGCTCACTTTTACAAAAGTTTCAAAAGTTATTGAGATTGCCGACAAGGCTTTGCACATTTATACATATTCGGTAATTGGATTTAGCATTTTTATGATCTCACAAGGAGTTTTTATAGCACTTGGAAGAACAAAAGTGCCTTTAATTATGTCTATTTTAAGAATATGGCTATTAAGGTACATTTTTATCCTGGTAACTCAAAAATATCTTGGACTTTACTCAATTTTCTGGGGAAATTTATTTTCAAATACACTGGCAGGATTAATCTTCTTTATTTCTGTAAAAAGCATTGACTGGACAAAAGATTTTAAAAATAAAGGAAGCAATAATTAAAAATCTCTAGATAAGTAAGAATTTTTCTTGCTTAAATAGAGATTTTTTTATTAATCTGAGATTAAAACTATTTTACAACATTCAATACAAGTGTTTCTCCAGCTACTGCTTTTCCAGATTCAACTGGGTTTAATGAACTGTAGTCATCACTATTTGAAATTATTACTGGTGTAATAATTGATTTTGCATTTGCTTTTAAGAAGTCGTAATCATATTTAACAATTGGATCTCCTGCTTTTACTACTGCTCCTTCTTCTGCAATTCTTTCAAATCCTTTTCCTTCAAGTTTAACTGTGTCCATTCCAAGGTGCACGAAAATTTCGATTCCAGCAGGTGTTACAATACTAAAAGCATGGTTAGTATCAAATATTTTTTCTATTCTTCCAGAAGCTGGTGCAACCATCACACCTGATGCAGTTGGTTCAATTGCAATTCCATCTCCTATCATTTTTTGTGCAAAAACTTCATCAGGCACTTCTGACAAAGGCATTAAATTTCCTGAAATAGGAGCTATTACTTTTCCCATCAAATTCTTTTTTTAACTTCTTCACCTTTGTTACCTTTTTTTGAATAAATCAAATAATCCCATTTTAATTCCTCCAATTTATTTATTTATATTTTAATTATCTCATTTTAATGTTACCACATATAATCAAATTAGTCAAATTTTTTTCTTTTAATAATAAAGAAAAAAATTTAGAAATAATTATTAAATATTACAATAATGTTTCTTCAACTATTATTTTTACAGTAATTTACCTATAACTTACTCTTTCAAAATAATTAATCAACTAATACTGGATTAAAATCTTCAACCCAAAGGCAATCCAAATTTATTTAATGCATCCATAAATGGATCTGGATTCATTTCTTCTACATTAAACACTCCTGGTTTTTTCCATTCTCCAGTAAGCACCATTGCAGCCCCAATCATCGCTGGAACGCCTGTTGTATAGGAAATCGCTTGTGAACTGACTTCCTTATAGCATTCTTGATGGTCACACACATTATAAACATAGTAAGTTTTTTCAACCCCATCTTTTTTACCTCTAAAAATATTTCCGATATTAGTTTTACCTTTTGTTCTAGGCCCAAGCGAAGCTGGATCAGGCAATACTGCCGTCAGAAATTGTAATGGCACAATTTGTTTTCCTTCAAATTCTATCGGTTCAATCGAAGTCATTCCAACATTTTCTAGCACTTTCAAATGAGTTAGGTAACTTTGTCCAAAAGTCATAAAAAATCTGATTCTTTTAATTCCTTTAATATTTACAGCAAGCGATTCTAATTCTTCGTGGTGCAATAAATACATATCTTTTTCACCAATTTGCGGAAAATTATATACTCTTTTAATTTCCATAGGTTCTGTTTCCACCCATTTTCCATCTTCCCAGTAGCTTCCGTTAGCAGTAACTTCCCTAATATTAATTTCAGGATTAAAATTTGTAGCAAATGGATAACCGTGATCCCCAGCATTCGCATCAAGAATATCAATATAATTTATTTCATCAAAATAATGCTTTTGCGCGTAAGCTGAAAACACTCCTGTAACACCTGGATCAAATCCGCTTCCCAAAATAGCCGTAATTCCAGCCTTTTCAAATTTTTCCTTATAAGCCCATTGCCATTTATACTCAAACTTGGCAGTATCCAATGGCTCATAATTCGCTGTATCCAAATAGTCAGTCTTAGTCTCCAGACAAGCATCCATAATTGTCAAGTCTTGATACGGCAAAGCTACATTTATCACAATGTCAGGCTTATATTCATTAATTAATGCCACCAGTTCAGGCACATTATTAGCATCCACTTGTGCAGTCTGAATCTCAATCCTTCCAGCATACTTGCTTTTTTCAATTCTTTCTTTAATTTCATCACATTTCGCCTTCGTACGGCTAGCTATCATAATCGAACTAAATACTTCTGAATTTTGTGCACATTTATGACAAACTACATTCGATACTCCTCCAGCTCCAATTACTAATGCTTTTTTTCCCATTATTTCCGCCTCCTCAAATTTATTTTATTTATTTTAAATTCAATTTATAAATTATTTCTCATTAATATTATACTTTAAAAATTTTTATTCTGTAAATTATTTTTTTACTTTTTTTGTTACGTTTGGCTTGACAATACACCCATTTTTAAAAATTTATTTAAAAGTCCAATAAAACCCTTTTAATTATAACATTTAGAACAATTTAAAAATATAAAAAAAGAACAGTAAAAGTTATATTCCCTACTGCTCTTAAATTTTTAAAAAAATTCTAATTAAGCGGTTTTTTTAAAACAGCAAATACACCATTATCTATTTAAATAATTCATTAATTTTTCTGAATCGTATAATCCACATCATTTTTAAAAGTAAAATCAACAATACTTGTCCCTACAATTACTCCATCCGCATATTTTCTCATTGTATTGACATTGTCGTTATTTTTTATTCCAAATCCCAAAGACACTGGCAAATCTGAAACTTTTCTTATTTCCTTGATAAATGATTCCAAACGTGGTAAATCAACCTGTTTTGAACCTGTTACTCCTAACGAACCGATTGCATAAATGAAGCCATCTCCTTGGGAAACGATTTTTTTTATTCTATTTCCAGAAGTAACGCTTACAAGCGGAATAAGAGCAATTTCATTTTCCCGTAATTTTTCTGACATTTCAAAGGCTTCCTCATAAGGCAGATCCGGGATGATTAACCCTTTAATATTGGCTTTTTTTACACTTTTTTTAATAAATTCATCAATTCCATAGGCAAATATTAGATTGTAATAAATCAAAAAGATCAAAAGCTTTGAAATATCGTCTTTTATTTCAGTTAGCAAATCAAATACGGTATCAGTAGTAACTCCAGCTTCGAAGCTAGAAAATGATGCATGCGAAATTAATTTTTCCATCAGCTAACGGATCTGAATATGGAATACCAACTTCTAGCATATCAAGGGCCGTGTTATCTAAATTTTGTAAAAATTGCTTTGTAAAATCAACACTTGGAAAACCTGCAACAATATAGCCAATATTTACTTTTTCTTTTTCCTTAAAAACATCAATAATTTTTTTACTCATTTTCAAAACCTCCATTTAACTCATAAATTCCATTTTCTCCGCCACTTTCCTTATCTTTTAATACAGAAAAAACAGTATGCATATCCTTATCTCCACGTCCAGACACGTTTACAACGATAGTTTCCCTCTTGTCTTTAGAAAGTGCAGGACATAATTTTTCAAGATATGCTAAAGCATGTGAACTTTCAATCGCTGGAATAATTCCTTCTTTTCTTGTAACGAGCATTAGTGCCTTCATCGCCTCATCATCGGTAACTGGTGCATAAGTTGCCCTTTTCGTGTCAAACAGATGCGAATGTTCAGGACCTACTCCTGGATAGTCAAGTCCAGCGGAAATTGAATGAACTGGACTTATTTGCCCATATTTATTTTGCAGCACATAAGTTTTCATTCCGTGAATAATTCCAGGTTTTCCAAGCGTCAATGTGGCAGCATGCATATCCGTGTCAATTCCATAACCTCCAGCTTCCACTCCATAAAGTTTAGTTGAATTGTCATTTATAAATGCACTAAAAATCCCAATTGCATTACTTCCGCCACCAACACATGCAATAACATGGTCAGCATGTTTTCCAAGAGCTTCAAGCTGCGCCTTCGTTTCATAACCAATAATTGACTGAAAATCACGTACAATTGTTGGATATGGATGAGGCCCTACAACTGAACCGATTACATAAAATACAGTTTCTATTTCAGCAACCCAAGACTGAATAGCCGCTGTTGTCGCTTCTTTTAATGTTTTCAGCCCATCTTCAATTGAAATAACTCTTGCACCTAAAAGTTCCATTCTGAACACATTCAGTTTTTGCCGCTCAATATCAACAGCTCCCATATAAACATCACATTCCAAGCCTAACAAAGCAGCGGCAGTCGCAGTCGCAACTCCATGCTGTCCAGCTCCAGTTTCGGCGATTACTTTTTTCTTCCCTATTTTCTTAGCAAGCAAAACCTGCCCAAGCGCATTATTAATTTTATGAGCACCTGTATGATTCAAATCCTCTCTTTTCAAGTAAATATCGTGATTATAATATTCGCTTAAATTTTTGCATAATAAAGCGGAGTTTCACGCCCAACATAATTTTTTTAACAAATCATCAAATTCCTCAAAAAAATTTCTTATCATTCTTCAATTTTTCATACTCTGCTTCCAGTTCCGCCAAAAGCAAACATAGCAGTTTCTGGCACAAATTGCCCACCAAATTGCCCAAAATATGCCTTTTTCATTAAAAATGTTTATTTCCCATATTTCTTTCCTTTCACATTTATTTTTTTAAATTATTATTTTCCCTTTTTTTACTAAATTTACAACTTCCTCAACTAATTTTTATTTTTATTATTGACCTCAACCTTACTGTTTACATCCAAAAATTGCAGGCTTACATTCAAGCGCCTCACAAATATTTTTCAGCTGAAAAGCCCTCCAGCCAGCACAAATGAATATTCCTCCAAATCCTTCAAAAATATCCCAGTCAAAAAACAATCCCATTTCCCCACGATTTTCTCCCTTCGCATCAAACAACGGATATTCAATATACTGCTTATAATCTGCAATATCTGGAAGTTCATCAGTTACTCCAAAAACCTTCCAAAGTTTAGTTTTAGGCGGAAAATTTTTACGCTTTCTAAAGCAGCTTTTTCTCATAAAGTTTTTTCCAATTTTTCGTAAGTTCCACACAATATTCCACCGATTCATCCCCATGCAGCTGCACAACATCAATTCCAGTTTCCTTCACGATTTTCACAACATTCTCAATTATCGCATTCACAAACACTCCAACAGTTTTCTTCCCGTGCCTATGCGCAGTCCTAGCAATTTTAGCCGCAAGTTCCGTATCTACCTGCCTTGCACTCTTCGCAAAAATACATCCAAAATAATCAATATCCAAAGTTTTCAATTCATTAATTTCAGTAATGCTCCTAATCCCGCAAATCTTTAATTTAGTAGCATTTTCTGTGAAATCATCAATTGCCACATTATTTTCTTTTTTCTCCAATTCTTTTCCTTCCATAAATTTATTTTTCTTTCTAAAGAAGCCCCTTCATAAGTGCCTCTCCAATCAGCAGACCATCCACATCCAATTTTTCTGCATATTCCACATCCTCTTTTGACAAAAATCCACTTTCACTTACAATAGTCAAATTTTTCAAAACATCGCCTGGAATACCATTTATCAGTTTTTCCGTAGTTCTAATATCAACTTCAAAAGTATTCAAATTTCGGTTATTTATGCCCAAAATCTCCAAATTTGGAATCTTCAAAGCTCTTCTTATTTCCTCTTCATCATGAGTTTCTACCAAAACATCCATTTCCAAATCCTGTGCCAGCTTATGAAGCTCCAAAAGCGTCTTATCATCCAGCATTCTCACAATCAGCAAAATCGCCGAAGCCCCCAAAAATTTAGCATGAGCCACCTGAAACGGAGTATAAATAAAATCCTTCCTCAAAATCGGCATTTCTGGAAATTTCTCTCTTACAATTTTTATAAAATCATTCTCCCCTTTAAAATATTTCTTTTCTGTCAATATTGAAAAAGCCGCAACCCCTTTATCTACATAACTTTGTGCCTGTTTTAACAAATCAAAATCATCATTCGCAATTTTTCCCTTCGATGGAGAAGCCCTTTTAATTTCTCCAATAATCCGTACTCCATCCTGTTTCAATGTCTCTTTCAACGACGGCTGCTTAAAAGATTTTTAATTCTTCTTCAAGCTGTATATCTCTTTTTATTTTTTTATTTTTTTCTAAAAATATTCATGTTTTTCCTTTCAATAAAAATATAATTTTATCAATAAACTTAATAAAAATTCCCTAACACGATTACATGTGTAAAAATTATTATTTTTTTAATTTAATTTTATATTTTTTTCTTTTTTTCTTTATCTTTAATTCTATTTATTTTTTTCAAGCTTTTTAAAAACTGAAGTATATAATTATTATTTTAAATAAAATCCAACTTATAGGAAGATTCCAAAAATCTATTTTTTTAATCGTATTATTAAGGAGATCAGGCAAAATCCATAAAGGATCTACTGGAGTATAAAAATAAAAAGATAATTATAGATATTATGTCAGGCGCTATAAAATACCTCAAACATTTTTTTCTTTATATAAAGTTTTTTTATCATCATCTAAATCCCACTTCCAAAGAAAATTATCTCACATAGTTTTCATAAAACTCATAAACCTTCCCACTCTCAATCGCTTCCAAAATCATTTCTTTCGCCTTCGCAGGATGGTCCACTACATTCGCAGTATAAAGTCCAAACATCGCATTTAACACAACTATATCGAATTTTGCTGATTTTTCTTCACCTTTTAATATTCTCTTTAAAATTTCAGCATTTTCCTCTGGAGTTCCACCTTCGATTTCAGAATGAAAAGCTCTTTTAAATCCAAAACTTTCAGGAGAAATTGTATATTCTAAAAATTTGATCTCCTTTTACTTCGATAATTTTTGTATCGTCGCAAATTGTAATTTCATCAAGTCCATCATTTCCACGAACAACTAACGCATGCTCTCTTCCCAATAATTGCAATGTTTCAGCATACAATCTGTGAACAGGTTCATGATAAAGTCCAACTAACTGATATTTCAACTTTGTATTTGGATGAAGAAGTGGACCTAAAATATTAAAGACAGTTCTTATTCCAAGACGGCTTCTAACTTCTCGTACTTCTCCAACTAATTTATGAAAAATGGAGCATGGAAAAAGGCAAGATTTTTTTTGTGCAGCTTTTCAATTTGGGTTGCCAGTGATTTTTCAAGTGGTACTCCTAATTTATCAAGTACATCGCTACTTCCACTTTTGCTGGAAATTGCACGGTTTCCATGTTTTGCGACAGTTACTCCCATTGCTCCCAGAATAAATGCGACAGCTGTTGAAATATTTATTGTTTTGAATCCATCGCCACCAGTTCCGCAGACATCAATCATTGGAGTTTCATCTTCAAAAGTTGTGCTGTATTCTAAAATATTATTTACAAAAGCAGTTAATGATTCTGGATAAAGGCTTTTTTCTGAAATTAGCACAAGCAATGCTCCAAGCTGTACAATATCATAACTTTTTATCATCAATAATTTTTACAGATTTCTCTAAAATCAGTATCTGTCAATGCAATATTTTCCTGTAATTTTTTTCAAATATTTATCCATGTTTTTCAAAGTTTCCTTTCTTTTTACTATTTTTCAAAAATTTTTATTGTTTTGCAAATTTTCTGAAACTTCAATATTTAAAAAGTTTCGTATCATATTTTTCCATATTCTGTAAAAATGATTCTGGATGAAACTGTATTCCAAAAAAATATTTTTTACTTTTTGTGTTTCCACAGCCATCATAATCCCATCTTCGGACCTTGCCGTAACTTCAAGCTCTTCTGGAATATTGTCAACATAAAGCGAATGATACCTCATGACTTTAAATTTTTTTGGCAAGTTTTTAAATAACACAGAATTTTTCCGATAAAACTGTAATTTCTGAAGTCTTACCATGCAACGGATTTTTCAAGCCTTCTTATTTCTCCGCCAAAAATTCATCCCAATTGCCTGATGCCCAAGGCAAATCCCCAAAATTGGAATATTCCCAGCTCATCAATATTATTTAAAATTTCAAGGCAAATTCCGCTATCTTTCGGATGCTTTGGACCTGGAGAAAAAGATTATTTTATCAGGATTCATTTTTTTATATCATCAATCGTAATTGCATCATTTCTCACAGTAATTACTTCATCATCAGTCATTTCCTTCAAATACTGCTCAACATTAAAAAACAAACGAGTCGTAATTGTCAATCATTAAAATCATTTATTTCACATCCTTCCCTTTTTTCATTTTTATTTTCTTCATTTTTTTAACCTCTTCAATTTCTTTTTCTTCTTTACAAAATTTCTTAAAAATATTTAGTACAGATGCTCTTTTATGACAAATTTCATCATATTCCTTTTTCCTTTACCGAGATCAAATACAATTCCAGCCCCAGCCTGAATAAACACATTTCTAACCTTGTCAACCTTATTCAAGTCATAATTTTTATTTTCAAAAAATGCAGTTCTAATAATAATCGCAAGCTGAACATCCCCATTAAATCTTAAAAATCCGATTCCTCCCGCATAAACATTTCTCTTAAATACTTCTAATTCTGAAATAATCTGCATAGCACGGATCTTGGGCGATCCAGAAAGTGTTCCCGCTGGAAGAGCTTGAGCAATAACTTCAAATATCGACACATCCTTTCGCTTTTTCCCATAAACATCAGTCACAATGTGCATTACATGCTCATAATTCTTAATATGCATAAGATTTTTCACAACAACTGATCCACTTTCAGAAAATTTTCCAATATCATTTCGAGCCAAATCAACAAGCATTCTATGTTCAGCACATTCCTTTTCATCATTTAATAAGTCATTTGCTAAAAATGCATCTTCATTGGCATCTTTTCCTCTTGGGCGAGTTCCAGCAATAGGAGCGATATAAATATTATCTGATGAAATATCAACTAATATTTCAGGGCTTGAACCGACAATATCCCCATATTTTGTAGGAAAATGATACATATACGGACTAGGATTAGCCTTTGACAATTTTTCATAAAAATCAAGAGAATCCATATTTGTCGCAAGTTTCAACTGTTCGCTTAGCACAACCTGAAAAATATCCCCAGCCTTGATATATTCCTTCGCTTTTTCAAGAATGCCGTAAAATGTGATCTTTCCTCATCAAAATCTGTTTTTTTATATCATAAAAGCAATTCACTATTTTCAGTTCTTTTTCTCAATTTCATCATTCAAAAAAATAAAAAAATACTTTTTTTCATCCCCATAAAATGAATATTCCTTGCTAGTCTTTGAATAATGCAAATAAGCCTTCGCATTGGCAAAAATAAACTGCGGAAACTTAAACTGCTCCTTTTCAATTTTCTCAATCTTCTCAAAAAAATGTATCGACTCATAGGCAAATGTCCCAAATAGCCCTGCAAACGGAGCAACCTTTTTTTGCTTCACAAAAGAATTATAAATTTTCTTTTAAGGAATCATAGCTATATTCATTAGAATCGAAATATTCACAATCAATTCCAATAATAACTTGCCGTTCATCTTCAGCAAAGTAAGAATTATTAAACTTTTTGTCTGATAATTGAATAATAATAAGTAGGTTTGTTTATCAACATAAAATATCTCACTTTCTTTATTTTTTCTTTTTTTCGCTTTTCCCAAAATTTGTTGAAATTTATAAAAAAATTCTCTCAAATCGTTTTACCGACTAAGAGAACTGAATAAAATAAAAGCATTGATCTATACTTCACCAATGCTTTTCTCATAATATTTATAATCATAATTACAATAAATCTCAACACAGCTGGCAAAAATATTAAATTGTATTTAATCTTTTCCACCATATCCAACTTTGTCTAATCATTGTAATCACTCCTTAAAAATTTGTCTAGTATCTTAATTTATAGTTATTATACTATAAAAAAATTTATTTTTGTAAAATATATTTTATTAATTTAATCATAAATTTGATTAATCATTAATCAGTATTTATTAACCCATTTTTCTTCATCAAGCTTTCTCTTATCCCATAATTTAAAGAATGGATAGTAAATAATAGCTGTTATAAGGAAATTTACTACCTGCATAAGCAATCCGCTAAAATGACCGCCTGTTGCTAAAAATCCTGCAATAAATGGAGGAGTAGTCCAAGGAATAACAATTCCCGCTGTTTTTGCCACTAATCCAAAATACATAGCCCAGTAAGTAACTGATGATGAAATTAACGGTGCCAAAATAAATGGAATAATCAAAACTGGATTCATAACTATTGGCAATCCAAATAAAATTGGTTCATTAATATTGAAAAATGCAGGTGCGATTGCTAATTTTCCAATTTCTTTAAGCTGTTGGCTTTTTGATAAAAATAATAACATTATCGCAAGTGCAAAAGTTGCTCCAGAACCACCCATATTATGAAACACATCAAAGAACGGTGTAGTTACCACGTTTGGAATGGCTTTTCCAGCTGCAAAAGCTGCTCTGTTTTGATCTGCTAAAGCTAATAAAGCAGGACTTGCAATACCACCTGTGATAAGATTTGAACCGTGAATACCACATGACCACAATAAATTATTCATTAATGACAAAATAACCATACCAGGGAAAGAAGCACCAACAGCTGTTATAGGACCTGTTAATAAAACTTTAGCCACTTCATGGATATTTTTAAATGGAGATACTTCAAATCCAATACGAATTGCTAATGAAAGGAAAATGACAACAAATCCTGGAATTAATGCTGCAAATGATTTTGCGACTGATGGAGGTACTGAATCTGGCATTTTTATAACAATATTTTTTTCTTGACTATAAAATTAAAAAAACTTCAATAGTAAAGATTGACATAATAATCGCAACGAATAAACCTTGACTTCCCAATCTAGTTAAAGGAATAATTCCATTTATAGATTCTCCAGTTTTTTTCAATTATAAAAAGTAAACGGAGTTACAAGAAAAATGAAAGCAGCGATAAAATTACTCCTGAAACTTCATCAAGCTTTGTAATGTTGAGCCAATTTATATGAAATACCAATACAAGCAATAAACCCTAATAAATTAAAGGTTACATCAACAGGATAAGATAACCATTTTGAAATAAGCTGTCCAGTTGGATTATTTGCATAAAAATTCGCTAATGCTGGTATTGGCAAATTCCCCAAAATCAAAAATACAGATCCTACAATGATGAAAGGCAATGTAATAACCATTCCATCTTTAATTGCCGCTAGGTGTCTCTGATTAGCCACTTTTTCCAGCAACTGGCATTAATTTTTTTCTTCCAAAAATTGTGTGAATTTGTCCATAATATTCGCCATTTTAATCCCTCCTAAATTATAATTGTTTTAAATTTTAATATTTTTGTGTAAACCAAACCACTTTTTATTTATATTAATTTTATTTTTTTGATAAATAAAGTATTCCTTTATTTGTAAAAATGAATGAATAATATAATTAAGATGTATTATTAAAAAAATTTTTTCAAATTTAATTATTAAGAATAGATTTGCCTGCTAATTTGCAATTTATAATTACAAAATTACAAAGGATATTTTTAAGATTGCTTGCTAACAAGGGAAAAACCCCTTGCCAAGTAATATTTTTCTGATTATAATTCAAAATTTATATAATTATCGATCGAATCTAGACTAAACAACTAAATCAAATAAGAATATAAATATGATGTGATTTGTTACAAACTTTAAATTAATCTAAAAGAAAAATTATACTAAAGTAATTTTAACGCTTGATCCAATACTTTTTGCCCCATTCATCATTCCATAGTCAACCATATTAATTACATCAATGTTAATATTATTTTCTTCAGCAATTTTTAGCTTCCGGCAAAAGCATATTTAACTTGCGGTCCTAATAAAAACTACATCGGCTTTTTGCAAATTCTTCTTTTGCTCTATCAAAGCGGCTCTGCCCAAATTTTAACTTCAATTCCTCTTTTTTTCAGCTTCCGACTTCATTTTATTTACTAATAGAACTCGTAGACATCCCTGCTGCACAACATAATAAGATTTTTCATTTTGATCATCCTTTCTTTTCTTCCAAATTTTTTTATTATTTATAATTTATTGCTTTACTAATCAGTAAACTTAACTTTTATATTTATAGTATACCATTAAAACTTAAGAAGTCAACTTTTATCAAGAAAAATTATTACTATTATTTTTTTATGCAAAGATAATATCTTTGATAATTTTTCATTATTAAAAATTGACATAGTGAAAAACGTGTGTTATAACAATGTTAGAAAGAAATTTTTAATATAGAATTTTGATAAATACAAAAAAATAAAAATGGGAGGAATTACTATGGCTGAAGAAGTTTTGGATATTGAAATGATTGCTATGACACTGATTGGACATGCTGGGGAAACTAAAAGTCTAGCTTATCAGGCTATGAATGCCGCAAAAGAAGGAAAAATTTGATGAAGCATAGGAACTTATGAGACAGTCAACTGAGGAAATGCTAAAGGCTCATGAATTGCAGACAGATCTTATTGTTAGGAAGCCGGGGAGAAAAAAACTTGATGTTGGCTTAATTATGGTTCATTCTCAAGATCATCTGATGACAGCGATTTTATTTAAGGAATTGGCAAAGGAATTTATTGAGGTTTATAAAAGACTGGAACAAAAGGCAGACAAAAAAATAATTTATAGAAATTAATAAATTGATCGACCTATTTTTGAGTTTTTTAAATTTAAAATAGGTTTTTTTATTTATTTTAATTCTAAAATCAATTTTTTTAAATTTTTAAAAAATATGTTATAATATTCATAAGTTTAAAAATTAGGAGGAAAAATAAATGTCTGAGGGCAGTTTATTATTACAAATTGTAATAATAATAATTTTAACGGGAATTAACGCTTTCTTTTCCAGTGCGGAAATGGCGATTGTTTCGTTAAATAAAAATAAATTAAAAATATTAATTGAAGATGGAAATAAAAAGGCAATTTTTACTTGACAATCTACTAAAAGAGCCAAGTAAATTTTTTTATCTACTATTCAAGTTGGAATTACTCTGGCTAGTTTCTTTGCATCAGCATCAGCGGCAACTGGACTTTCACAATTTCTTTCAGAGGCTCTAAAAACCTTTGAAAATTCCATATAGCAGCCAGATTTCAATGATTTTGATAACTTTTTATATTATCTTATGTTACACTTGTCTTTGGAGAACTGATTCCAAAAAGAATCGCACTTAGAAATTCAGAAAATATAGCTTTATCATCAGTTGGAGTTATTGTCTTTATTTCAACAATATTCTCTCCTTTTGTAAAATTTTTGACATTTTCTACAAATTTGGTACTTACAATTTTGAGAATGAGAGAAGATAATATTGAAGAGAAAGTTTCAAAGGAGGAACTGCGTTCACTTGTGGAAGTCGGGAAGGAACATGGAGTTATTAATGAAACTGAACAGGAAATGATTGAAAATATCATTGAATTTGATGAAAAAATTGCACGGGAAATAATGATTCCAAGAACAAAAAGTATTTTTAATTGACAAAAATATTTCAATTCATGAACTTTTTGAAAATAAGGAAATTGAAAAATATTCACGTATTCCAGTTTATGAAAATGAAGCAGATAATATTATTGGAATTCTGATGGTTAAAGATTTGATGATAGAAGCCTATAAAAAAGGATTTGATAATATAAAAAAATATCTGACTTGGTTCAAGAGGCATACTTTGTTCCTGAAACAAAAATGTAAATGAACTTTTTAATGAAATGCAGCTTGAAAAAAACATATTACAATATTAATTGATGAATATGGCGGATTCTCAGGAATTGTAACACTTGAAGACTTAATTGAGGAAGTTATGGGAAATATTGATGATGAATTTGATGACGAAGACTTGTCAATTCATCAAATTTCAAAAAAATAAATATCTAGTCAATGGTGATGTTTCATTATATGACTTAAATGACAACTTTCACTTTGAACTTGAATCTAAATATTATGATACCTTAAGCGGTATTTTTGATTGAAAATCTGGGATATATTCCAGAAGATAATGAAAATATCGAACCAATTACAATTAATGGCGTTATATTCAAGCCTCAAAGAGTAAGAAATAAAAATCGAGAAAGTTGTTATGACATTTGACAAGGAAAAATTGGAAGAAGAAAAAAATGAAAAAACAAAGAAAAACGAAGAAGATTAAACGATTAAACTAAAACAAAATAAACATTGTAAAAAGGGGGCAAAACCCTTATTAAAATAAAAATAAATAAAAAAATAGAAATGGAGTTGATTAATCAAGATGAGTACATCTAATATTCATGAAACAAGCGGACTTAAACGACTTTTCCCGCTTTTAACAAATGAAAATGTCAATATGAAAAAGGAAATTATGGCAGGAATTACAACATTTCTTACAATGGCATACATAATCGCCGTAAATCCAAATATTTTATCAAAAACTGGAATGAATGCAGGCGCATTAGTTACAGCAACTTGCTTTTCAGCCGCACTAGGATGTTTTCTTATGGGACTTATTGCAAACTTGCCTTTTGCTCTTGCTTCTGGTATGGGATTAAATGCATTCTTTGCATTTACAGTTGTATTAAAGGGCGGGATTAGCTGGCAAACTGCCTTAACTGCCGTATTTTGTGAAGGTATTATATTTATTGTTTTGACACTTTTTAAAATACGTGAAGCTGTGGTAAATTCTATTCCAGAAAATATGAAGCATGCTGTTACTGGTGGAATTGGAGTATTTATCGCATTTGTAGGATTTTCAGGAAGCGGACTTGTTGTTTTGAATGAATCTACAAAAGTAAGCATGGGACATTTTTCTCCAGCCGTTATAATTTCATTCATCGGACTAATTTTAATATCTATTTTAGATAAAAAAAATGTACGTGGTTCAATTCTTTATGGAATTGTTTTAAGTTCTTTGCTAGCTTGGGGATATGCTCTTTTAAATCCTGTACATGCAAAGGAATTGGGAATTTATTTACCATCCGGTATTTTTAAATATGAGTCAATGATGCCTGTTATGGGAAAATTGGACTTTTCATTATTTACAGATTTTAAAATGTTTGGAAATTTATTTGTCATAATTTGTACATTCCTATTTGTAGACTTTTTTGATACTGTTGGAACATTAGTAGGAGTATGCTCAAAGGCAGATATGCTAGATGAAAATGGAAATGTGCCAAATGTAGGACGTGCCCTAATGGCAGATGCAATAGCAACTACAGCTGGCGCAGCACTTGGAGTTTCAACAGTTACAACTTATGTGGAAAGCTCAACAGGAGTTATCGCAGGTGGAAGAACTGGATGGACAGCCATCACAACAGGAGTTTTATTCCTAATATCAATGTTTTTCTCACCAATATTTATTTCAATACCAGGATGTGCCACAGCTCCAGCCTTAATTTACGTTGGTTATTTAATGCTAAGTTCAGTTAAAAACATAGATTTGCATGATGTCTTGGAAGGTGTTCCATCATTTATCACAATCACTACAATGGCTTTAACTTATAGCATCGGAGACGGATTAACATTAGGAATTTTATCCTACGTATTAATAAATTTATTTTACAATTTATTTTCAAAAAAAGAAGACAGAAGACCTGTTTCTTGGGTAATGATCATTTTAGGAGCACTATTTATAGTTAAATTACTATTTATGTCGTAAGTTAAATTTATTTAAAAAAATATGATTTCTCGTACATTAATTTGTATTGAAATCATATTTTTTTATTATATTTAAATTCATAATAACTTTAAAGAAAATTTATTTTTAAAAAAGTAACTCCTCTTCTAAATTTTTCCTTCATATTCAATTGGCTCTGTTCCCGCCTTAAACAATGCTGTACGTTTATTTACACCATCTCTGTCAAGAAGTCCAATTTGTAAGTCAATATCTCTTGTTGTCAAATCTTTTCTCATAATATAATCATCTATAAACTCAAAAACTCCAACATTGTAATTTGGTAAATCAACTACCGCCTGCATATAATTCTTCCAGATTGGCGCAGCTGCAGCTCCTCCTGTCATTCCAGGTCCCATTGACTTATTGTCATCATTTCCAACATAAACTACTGTCGCAAGAGTTGGCGTATATCCTGTAAACCAAGCTGAAACATAATCTGAAGTTGTTCCTGTTTTTCCAGCCATTGGAATCAATTTACCATCTTTAAATACTTTAGCTGGCTGACCAGTTCCATAATTTACGGCATTTTCAAGCATATAAGTTAATATTGCCACATCTTTTGAATCATATACTTTCTTCATTTTAGGTTTAGCTTCATAAATAACCTCACCATATTTATTTTCAATTTTATAAATATATTGAGGCTGTACTTGATATCCTCCATTTGCAAGCGCCGCATAAAACGTTGCCATATCCACTGGTCTTGTGGAAATCGAACCAAGTGCCAATGTGTAGTTTTTAGGAAAATCTCCACCGACAATTCCAGCATTACGCCAAACCTTTTCAGCTGCATCAATCCCCACATATTGCAATAATTTTACTGGTATTACATTATTAGAAATTTCCAAAGCTTTAGCAAGTGTCATGCTGTCCCTGTAGACTCCATCATAGTTTTTCGGACTCCAGTTTCCAATTTTTACTGGAGAATCTTCCATAACACTATTCATCGCCATTTTCTTTTGCAATGCAGCAAGATAAACTACTGGCTTAAATGACGATCCAGGCTGTCTTAACGAACTTATTGCACGGTTAAAGTTCCCTTTTTTATAATTTTTCCTCCAACCATCGCTTTTACAAATCCATTGCTTGGATCAATTGAAAATAAAGCGCCATTTAAATCTGCACGGCTTTTTAAGTTATAGTTATTATTAAATGCCGTATAAGCTGCTCTTTGTAAATCCAAATCAACTGTTGCATAAATTTTGTAAACCATCAAATAAGAATTTTTGATCTTCTTCAGGTATTTTCAATATTTTTTTCTTACTTCACTTAAAAACAACTGTCGTAAATTCAGGTGCAACATTTGAAGTTGAAATTTGTTCTTCTTCATTACGGCTTTTTATATTTCCGTTTACAAATTTAATTTTTTTCATTAATCGCTTCGTTATACTCTTCATCTGTTATAAATCCATAATTTTTCATTTGACTAAGAACAAGTCTTTCTCTTCCCAACGCATTTTCTATCTTTGAATATTTTGTCGGCGACTTTGGAAGACTGGCTAAAATAGCCGCTTGTGCAATAGTCAACTGTTTTGGCTGCTTATTAAAATATTTTATCGCCGCATTTTTTATCCCATAAGCTCCCTGCCCAAAATAAATCGTATTCAAATAATTTTCCAGAATTTCATCTTTCGTATATTTTCTTTCAATTTCCACCGCCAAGATTGCTTCCTTAATTTTTCTTGTTATTGTTTGTTCAGGCGATAAAAAGGCATTTTTCGCAAGCTGCTGCGTAATTGTACTTCCACCTTCAATCCGTCTTCCTGTAAGTGTTAAAAAAGCCGCTTTTGCTGTTCTGATAAAATCAAATCCATGATGTGTTCTAAACTTTCTATCTTCTATCGCCAAAAATGCATTTTGAACATAGGGAGGAATCTCTCCTATCCCTATCGGCGCACGATTTTGAACCATTATTGTATCAATTTGATTTCCATTTATATCATAAATTACCGAAGGCGACACAGGAGCATAACCATCTATCAAATCAACAGGCGTTTCCTTGCTCACTGTATACACCAAATATGCTCCAGCTCCAATTCCAATCACAAACAGAAATAAAAAAACTTTGAAAAAAAACGAGAGTAAACTGAATTTTTTCCTAGGTTTTTCCACTTTTACTTTTTTATTATTCTTTTTCATTACTACCTCTTTTCGTAACTGCTACAATATTTATTTAAATTTTTATTTTTTTCAAAAAAATCTTCAACTAAATTGCTCTAACATCCTTTTCTCAATTTACCTAAACATTTTGAGAAGAATCCATCTGTTTTTGCCTTCAGCTGTCCACAAGCCGCCGCAATATCTTGCCCTTTAGTTTCACGCAATGTTACATTAACATTTTTATCTTTTTAATAATTTATAAAATTCCCTTTGTTTTTGTTTTTGAAGGAATTTTTATACGGCTTTCCTCAACAGGATTATACGGAATCAAATTAACAAGGCATGAGAACGAATTTAAAAATCCAGCCAATTCTCTCGCATCCTCAGGCTCACAGTTCAAGTCATCAATCAAGATATACTCAAACGTAATCCGATTCTTAGTTTTCTTTTGATAATCTAAAAGCGCCTCCTTTAACTGCTTCACTCCCCATCTTTTATTAATCGGCATAATCTCGCTTCTCACATCATCCCTTACCGAATGTAACGAAATCGCCAGATTTATCTGATTTTCATTTTCCGTAAATCTTTTTATCCCGTTTACAATTCCACTTGTAGAAATTGTAAAATTCCTCTTTGAAAAATTTTGCCCTCTTGGAGAATTTAACATATTAATAGATCCAAGAACCGCATCATAATTTAAAAATGGCTCTCCCATTCCCATATAAACCACATTTCCCAATTTTTCCCCACGTTTCATAAGATGCTTTTGAACATAATAATACTGCAGCAAAATCTCTGAAATTGACAAATTTCTTTCATAAGTCATTGTCGCCGTCGCACAAAAGTCACACCCAATAAGACACCCAATCTGCGATGAAACACAAAGCGTATGCCGATTTTTATGGGAAATAAGCACACTTTCAATCAGCCTTTTATCCTTCAGTTCAAACAAAAATTTCTCAGTATCCCCATCTTCTGAAACCTGATGTGTCTTAAACTCAAGTTTTGCCACATAAAATTTCTCTTTAAGAATCTCCCTGTCTTTCTTTGAAATATTAGAAAATTCATCAAAATCAAACACCAATTTATTATGCAGCCAATCAAATACCTGACTGGCATTAAACTTCTTCAGCCCAATCCCAATAAATTTTTTTCCTGCAAACTTTCCAAATCCATCCTAAAAATATCAATTTTTCAATTGTATCTATATTTTTCATATTTTCATCTATCATTTCACTATTACTTCTCTCCATATTTTCTATTCTTTTTCAATTTCCTCCTTTTTATTTTTTTCAATTTTAATTATTTATATCATACCACATTTTGAGAAAAATATAACAGTATAAAAAGATAATTTTAAAAATAAAAATGCCCAAAAAAATTCAATATAATTCTGAATAATTTATTTTTGAACATTTTTTTATCTTTTTGGATTTTATAACCCTAATGTTTCTTTTTAATGCTGTTTTGCAATATATTAGAAAAAAATTCAATGAATGTTTTTCAGCTTCATCATTTAACCATTTAGGAATTGTCAATGTTTTTTTAATAGATTGATTTTTTTGCCTTTTTCTAAAAATTGGAGAAATCCAAACATCAATATATATTAAAAAATTCACCATCCTTTAAATTAATTTTTTTATTTTTCAGAACTTGGAAACGGAATATTATGTTTTTGCCATCGTAAATAATGTTCCCGATAAAACATCTTTTGCATTTATTACAACTTCTTCAAGAGTTTCACCATCAGTAAAACATCCCTCAAAAATCTAAAAATTGGCATAAAAAAATCCCATCTTCCTTTTTACAATACACGGATATAATAATCTACTTTTCATAAAGATACCCTCCTAAAAAAATATTACAAGGCTAAAATTTAAGCCCTGTAATACGCTCTATATTTGTTAAAGTTCCAGAAGGAATATCCTTTTTTTGTACATTTTTAAAGGACATATCTTTCCATTTTTTTATAAATTTCATGCGAACCAGTCGTATGATCCAACTCCCATCCATTCTTTTTTTAGAACTTTAACAACACTTCTGTAAGGTTTAGTTCTTGACATTATTCCTCCTTACATTATTATTATACGTGTTTTTTTTATGCGTATGTCAATAGCTTTTAAAAAAATTTTTTTAGTTATCAATAATTTTCTTTCTCACTTCAGCAACTTCTTCTATAATATTTAAAATTTTTATATCTATTCATTTTAAAATTTATCAATATTTTTTTAAATTCATACTCAATTTATTTACTCCCAAAAACTTTTATTATCATAAAAAAATGATATAATTTACAAAAACAATTTTTAAACAAAAGGAGCAGTCGTGAATTTATTTAATCAAGAAGAAAACAATGAAAATCAAAATATAGAAAATAAAAAAATAATAATTTTTCTGAAATTCAAGAAAAAAATATACAAAATTAAGAAATGAAATCGAATACCACAACAATCTTTATTACAATGAAGACAATCCCATTATTTCCGATATGGAATATGATTTTTTTAATACGTGAATTAAAGGAACTTGAGCAAAAATATCCAGAATTGCTGGAATATAATAAAAATGGGGAAAATTCGCCTACTGAAAAGATTGGAGGAACTGCGAGCGAGAAATTTTCAAAAGTGCGGCATAGAGTGCCTATGCTTAGTTTATCGAACACTTATAATATTTCTGAAATTGAGGATTTTGATAAAAGGGTTAAAAAGATTATTTTGGCTGAAAATATTGAAAATAATTCTAAAGAATTAGAATATATCTTAGAACTAAAATTAGATGGGCTTAGCATAAGCTTGATTTATGAAAATGGGATGCTTGTTCAAGCTGTGACTCGGGGAGATGGACAAGTCGGGGAAGATGTTACTGAAAATATCAGGGAAATTCCAACTATTCCGAAAAAATTGAAAGAAAATATCTCACTTGAAGTACGTGGAGAAATTATTTTGCCAATTTCCAGTTTTAATCGAATAAATCAGGAACGTGAAGATGAAGGGGAAGATGTTTTTGCAAATCCAAGAAATGCAGCTTCAGGAACGATAAGACAGCTGGATAAGACTATAGTTGCAGAACGTGGTCTTGACTGCTACCTTTATTATTTGGTAAATGCTGAAAATTATGGGATTAAAAACACATCTGGAAAGTATTGAATACATTGAAAAAAACTTGGATTTAAGACAACAAAAATATTTGAAAAAAATATACTGATTTTTAAAAAAATTGGAAGAGGCTATTGATAAATGGCATGATGAACGAAAAAAACTTGATTATGAAACAGATGGACTTGTTATAAAAAGTAAACAATTTTTTTCACTATATGAAATACTTGGCTATACAACTAAAAGCCCACGATGGGCAATCGCCTACAAATTTCCTGCTGAACAAGTAAAAACAAAATTAATGGATGTAACTTTTCAAGTTGGGCGGACTGGAGTAATTACACCTGTTGCTGAACTGGAAGCTGTGAACTTGTCAGGTTCTGTTGTAAAAAGGGCTAGTTTGCATAATTTTGATGAAATTCGCAGAAAAGATATAAAAATTGGTGATAATGTTATTGTAGAAAAAGCGGCTGAAATTATTCCGCAAGTGGTAAATGTTGTATTTGATGACAGAACTGGAGAAGAAATTGAAATCCAGGAACCAGCAAACTGTCCTGTCTGCAACAGCGAACTTGCACATGAGGAGGGACTTGTCGCCTTAAAATGTCACAATCCACTTTGTCCAGAAAAAGTCAAACGCCAAATTGCCTACTTTGTTTCTCGTGATGCAATGAATATTTCTGGACTTGGCGATAAAATTGTTGAGAAATTTATTGAATTAGGAAAAATAAAAACAATAGTTGATATTTATTCGTTAAAGGAATACCGTGAAGAATTAGAAAATCTTGAAAAAAATGGGTCAAAAAAAGTGTAGATAACTTAATAAATAATATTGAAGCTAGCAAAAAAATCGTGATTTTTCAAAAGTCCTTTATGCACTTGGAATTCCTTTTGTTGGAAAAATTTAATGCAAACCTTTTGACAAAAAAATTTCAAAAAATATTGAAAATCTAAAAAAATCAGTCAATTGAAAAATTTACTGGCTGTAAAAGGAATCGGCGATAAAGTAGCAATCGCTGTAAATACCTTTTTAAACAATGAAAACAGCTGGAAAAATCATCACAGATTTACAAAACATCGACTTACAATTCGCCATTAATGAATCCGATTTAAAAAGAAATAGCCGACAACCCAATAAAAGGCAAAAAAATTTCCTTGCAACTGGAAAAACTCCAAAAAAATACAAAACGAAACGACATAAAAGACATCATCCTTTCTAAAGGCGGAAATTATCTGTCAGCAGTTTCAAAAAAATCTAGATTTTTCTAATTGCTGGGGAAAAAGGCTGGAAGCAAACTGGAAAAAAAGCTGAAAAAAACTAGGGAGTTAGAATTCTTACAGAAGATGAATTTGAAAAAGGAATTTTTAGAAATTTAATTTTTAGATAAAAAAACTGTAAATGAAATCCAATTCAAATACAGTTTTTTTCTATCTTTTCCTATTTTTTTTATTTTTATTAAATCCTAAAAAAATAAAAATCTATTCATAATTACTCAAAATCTCATCTAATTTTTTTCAGAATCATAAAGAGCAGACGTAATAAAAAGTATGATCCATCATTCTATATTTTTTTATCAATTTTTTTGAATTATACAATATTAATGCTCCTTTATACTCTTTTACATTCAATTTCTCTTTTTAAAACTTTACTCGCATTCTTTTTATAATCCTCAATTATTTTTTTGCATGTTCTTCATCCGTCGTAGCCGAATCAAAAACTGCCGAGAACAACTGATTATCAGAAAAAAAGCAAAACTATTTAACTCTCTTTTTACACCCAACGGATCTTCCACATTTACAAAAATAATAAACAGCATAATTTCCATTATCATGCGAATTTGATAGTGGCTCACTTTTTATAATATTTTTCAATTCTTTTTGGAGAAATCCCAAAATTGATTTTTATTTGTAACTTTTTGCATTGACAGTTCCTGCAAAAACAGTCACTGAAAAATAACATCATCATAAATAATAAGAATTTTTTTCATTTTATCACTCCTCATAAATAATTTTTTTAAAAATTGATTCAACATAAGTATACCGCATAAAAAAAGTAAAATTCCAAATAAAAACATGATTTTTTTCACGACAAACGCATGAATATTTTTAAACTATTTCTTTGTATTTAACCAATCTTTTTTTACATTAACATTTCTATATATCAAAAAAATAATTTTAAATATCTCCTTACATCTAGCGATATAATATATCTTTTTATCCTTCTACTAAATTTCTTTCTGAACGGCAGTTCTTCCAGTATTGATATCGCTAATTTTCTTAGAATATTTAAATTTCTAGCCGCATTTTTGTTTAATGTCTTATTTGCATCTTCTCTAAATGTTACATCCAATATCCAATGATAACTTTCTATTGCCCAATGTCCTCTTACCGCTCTTACAAATTCTTCCACTCCCCTGTTATATTCGTTATGTAATACCTTTTCTGTTCTTGCTTTTTTCCATTTTCTTCTGTTGTTAAAATTGATGCACCTATCCCCTTTACTTCTTTCCATTCCTTGTTTCTTTTGATAAACCATTCTATTTCTTCAGTATAGTAATATTCTCTCGTTTCCAGCCGTCCTCTTTGCTTTTCTGTTTTCCTACTGTACATCCCTTCGCCCTTTAATTTTTTTCCTGAATCCCTTGTCAGCAAAAGTAATCTTCTATATCTTCCTTTAAAAGCCTTCTGGTTCCCTTTTTACCTGAAGACAGAAATATCCCTTCTTCTTTCTTATCTTTTTTTATGATTTCTTTCTGGGTTCCTATCGCATCTATTGTAACTATACATTCCTTTACTGAAATTTTTATCAAGCAGCCTTAATATTGCTTCTATTTCATTCCCTTTTTCCTTCAGCCGCCACTTGTGAATAGCAGATCCCATCTTCTTTTGGAATATGCGGATACTATGTCTAATGGCCTATTATTTTTATTCTTCATCCCATTTAAAAATTTCCCATCAATATTTAATATTTTTCTTATTTTTTTATCTTCTCCGGAAATTTTTAGATCCATCCATTTTCTCAAGAGAACTTCTGTCACTTCAGGCTCTATTGTAGCCATAACTCTTTGAATCGTATCATGCGAAGGTATGCCGTTCGGTAGTTCCAGATATCTTTTTAATGCCTTGAAATACATCTTTCCAAATTCTTCAATCTCTTCCCAGTATTCAATATTTGCAAGCATGGCAAAAAGAGTAATCACAACAATATCATTCAATTTATGCTTTATTTTAGAAATTTGTCGCTTATCCTCTATTTGGGTAATGTATATTAACAATTCTTTTTAGATTTGGTTTATCTTCTGACATTTTTACCAGCTTCTTTCCTACGATATGTCAATAATATTATACCTCTTTTTTTAAATCTTTTTCATGCGTTTGTCGTGTGATTTTTTTCAATTGTTCTGAAATAAAAAAAGAAATCCAAGACCAATATCTCAAATTCCTTTTTTTAATATTCTAAATTTTTTTCTAATTTTAATAATTTTCCAAAAAGCTATCTAATTTTTTTCTAAAGTATTTTTGAACTCTCTTCAAAGTTCTTTCTTTCCCAATAATCGCAATTACAGTATACAAGTCAGCTCCTCTAGCTTTTTCCAGTAACAACTGCTCTAAGTGGCATTAATACTGCTGCTGGTCCTTCACCTAGTTCATCTTGCAATCCGTGTAAAAATTTCTTTTGCTTCTTCTTCAGAGATTTCTTCATTTAAAAGCATTAATTTTTTTCTACAAATAATTCGATAGATTTTTTTACCAACTTCTGTTTCCAATGAATTTCTCAATCTTTCAACAGATTTTTCTTGCTTTTTTTGTTCATTCCTTCTTCAACAACTGGCAATTCAAACTCATCTTCAAAGTAAATTGATGAAATTTCAGGCAATTCTTTTCAAAGTATGAGCTCCTTCTCTTGAAATTTCTACAATTCTTCTTAATTTAGAAAAATTCTTCATCAGATAAGTTTTTCGTCAGCGTAATATCCAGCTTTCACAAAATATGGAATCGCTAATTTAGTCAATTCGTCTAAATCTTTCAATCTCATATGATGATTATTTACCCAACCTAATTTAACCAAATCAAATACAGGTCCTCCAAGCGAGATTTTATCAAACGAAAAGTTTTCAATCATTTCTTCAATTGTAAAAATTTCTTTGTTTTCTCCAAAGCTCCATCCCATTAAAGCCAAGAAATTTAAAAGTTCCTTCCTTCAAATATCCTTCTTCTTGGTAATAGTTCAATGAAACTGGATTTTTTCTCTTAGAAATTTTAGTTTTATCCGCATTTCTCAAAAGTGGCATGTGATACCATTTTGGCTCATCCCAACCAAACGCTTTGTACAATTGAATATGTTTAGGCGTAGACGAAATCCATTCTTCAGCTCTAATAACATGTGTAATTCCCATCAAATGATCATCCACGATATTTGCCAAATGATAAGTAGGGAATCCATCAGATTTTAACAATACTTGATCATCAATTTTACTATTCTCAAATCTAATTTCTCCTCTTAAACCATCATTTACAATTGTTTCCCCTTCATAAGGCATTTTCAATCTAATTGTATAAGGTTCTCCTGCAGCCAATTTAGCTTCAACTTCCTCTTTAGAAAGGTTTCTACAATGACCGTCATATCCAGGTGCTTGTTTCATCGCAGTTTGTCTTTCTCTCAATTTTTGCAATCTTTCAGGTGTACAAAAACAGTAATATGCCTCACCTTTTTCTACCAATTTTTCAGCATATTCTTTATATATTTCAAATCTTTCAGATTGTCTATAAGGGCCTCTATCCCCACCAACATCTGGACCTTCATCATAATTAAGTCCAAGCCATTTCATCGCATCAAAAATTTGTTGTTCCGAATCTTCAGAAAATCTAGTTCTATCCGTATCTTCAATTCTCAATAAAAAGTCTCCACCATTATGTTTTGCAAACACATAATTAAAAAGACCAATGTAGGCAGTTCCCACATGTGGATCTCCAGTTGGAGACGGTGCTATTCTAACTCTTACTCTTTTGTTATCACTATTTGACATTTTTTCTCTTTTTCTCCTATCTATTTGTTATTCTTTTTATATTATATAATAAAATGAATTATTGTGCAACAACTATTGTGTAAATTCCAATTATACAACAACGGTTATCTAAAAAAATTCTAACTGTCTTCTTTTTAGGTTATATTTTTTTTACATAATCTTCCATTATTTTTCACTGCTATTGGCCTATTAAACCTTCTCGCAAATTCAATTACTGTTAATCCCCATTTATCCTTTACTAAAAGAGGAAGTCCTGGTTGAGAAAAATATCAGTTGGTATAACGGTAACATTTCTATTTCAGGAGTGCCGATATTAAATAATCCTTTGAATGAAACCGTTTTCTCTTTCTTATATATTGTTGTTATATCTGCACCTTTTTTTCCAATAATGTTTTACACAATATTGTCATTTTTTTATTATATCTCGTCGTCCATGATAAAATAAATGGAAAGAACAAACTCATCCCGTCTTCTCTTACTATTTTAACATCTGCTCCTTTATTTATTAAAAAAATTAGTAATTTCATAACGTGCAGTACTATCATTATTTGCTAATGCATCAAATAAGATGCTATCTCTTGATGCTTCTCCAAGTTTTTTTCATCTCCTTTTTTTGAATATTTCTATAACATCCTTTAATGTTCCAAATCTTACTGCTTCCCAAATTGTTGTACATTCTGACATTTTGATATCTCCTTCCTATTATTTTGTAGGTATTTTCATTTGTTGTTTTTTTGAATTATATTTTGTATATTATTTATATAATCTGGGCTTATACTCTAATAATGGTACTGTTTTTGTATTCTTTTTCCACATCTTGCTTTTAAACCTCTATTTATAAGCAACTTTCACTTTTTCTGTTCAGATTATTAAATATTTCTATAACTATATTTTAACAGACAGATTTCTTTTTAGCTATAACAAAAACCTCCAAATATTATATAGTTATTTTACCATATATTATTTAGAGGTTTACACAAAAATTTTTACACACCCACAAAATTCTGAACACACTCTCTTCTAAAAATTTTTTTTTAAAGTTTTCAAACATTTTTTTGAACTTCGTTATCATTATAAATATCTTCATAAGCATTCACAATAATTTCAAGTTCTTTCAAAAAAAGTCTTTTTTTAGAAATTATTTCTACATTTTCTTTTTCTCTTTTATTTTTATATTTTTTTGAAATTAATATTTCTGCTTCTTCCTTTGTTATGAAATCATTTATATTTTTTTCTAATAATCCATTTAAGAAACTAATACCTGCTCTATTTTTTTAATGCTATCATTAAATCCCAATTATAATATTTTTATTTCTATTCTTTCTTTATTTTTTTGAAATTTCAAACTCCATATCATAAGCAACTGATTCTCCAAAAAAATCTTTTTCTTTTTTTCTTTAAATTCAAATACTCTTTTTAGATAAAAAAATTTTTAATATTTTTCCGAGTAAATATGAAAAAAATTTCTTTTTAATATTTATATCCCAATAGGTAATTTCTTTTTTTCAAAAAGTTTATAGTTCCTAAGTTATATCTATTTTTCTTCAAAATTATAATTCAACAAAAAAATTTCTTAAATTATCTCTAGTAAATATATTTTTAATATCTAAATTTATTTTATAATTTTTAGCCTCATCAATAAATTTAGTATAATTTACAAATTCTTGCTCAATAAAAACTTATTAAATTACTATAGCAATGGATATTTTTCTAAATAATATGTTAAAAAAATAATGAAACATTTCCTCATATGTATAATAAACCCTTTTCCTCGTAATCTCCATAAAAAAATTCCTATATAAACGGAAGTTTCCCTATCTATTTCGTTAAAACCGCTATTTATTAAAAACAGAATCATAGTCACCATATCCTTGTCCCGAACCATTAATATAAAAATCCATCTAAAAATATTAGGAAAAATTCCTATATAATCTATAACTTTAACAAAAAAAGTTCATATTTACTCATTTTTAAGTTTTCAAAAATAATTATCTTTTTATTTTTTTAAGCCCACTTTATTTCCCACCTTTACTTAAAGCTCTATTTATAAACAGATTCCACTTTTTTTCTGTTCAAATTATTAAATATTTCTATAACTATATTTTTAACAGACAGATTTATTTTTTTAATCATTAACAAAAACCTCCAAATATTATATAGTTATTTTACCATATATTATTTAGAGGTTTACACAAAAATTTCTTTACACACCCTCATTGACAAGGAGTCAAGCTTCCTTGCTAAAAAAATTTGCTATTTATAGTAAACCCTATTTAAAATTAAACTGCTAAAAAAATTATATAAATTTAGGGTTTGAGTAAAATAGTCATAACTTTGAGTTCATTTTTAAGCTAGTATACTTTCTATAATAGATCCATTCCCATATCTACAAAAATATTGATATGTTTCATCTAAAAATATCATCTTCTGGTATCAACAAAATCATTTCTTTTCTAGCTCTTGTTAATAAAACTCTGAAATTATTCTCTACTATGGATTCTGGATCTTTATAGTTATTTTTGATCTATCATAATTATATCCTCTGGCTATCCATTTTCCATTATTACGAACATATTCTCCTCCAAAAATAACAATAGGACAATCTAATTCAAGTCCTTGATTCCCGTAAACAGAGCATACCTTATCAAGATTTCTACTATCATTTGCGAACCATTTTCCGTATTGTCTTAAAGATACTTCATTATTTCCTTTGTAGCCAATATTCCATCCTGGAAATGTCTTTTGAACAACATTCCGCTCAGCAAAATTAGAAACCAAAAGTCCATATTTCCACTCGGAATGATTCTCATTAAGACCCTTTGTTCTTTGTTTTACTGCTTCAAAAGAACGTGTAACAAATATCCTCATCGAAGTTTTTTGTAACTCTTCCAGTTCTTTTTTTGCTTGTAAAAATGTTGAATTAGTCCTATTAATAGCCTGCTCAACCCACTTGCTACAATCAATAAAATCAGCTCTAAGTGATACTGGAAGAAAAACATTATCATTGACTATTTTCCTTTTACCTAGTCCTTGAATTTTTTCTGATAAATCATTAGCTACGATTACAAACCAGTCATTATGCTGCATTAAAGCATCTTCCCACAATGAAAGACCAGCTTCCTCACCTTTATATATTACTTGTCCATTTCCATACAGTCCTATTAAAACAGCATATTTGCGTTCTTTAAAAATTCTCTCCCCAACTCTAAATAGTCCTTCTGGTTCAGAATAATCTTTTCCAAGTTGCTCAGCATCCCATGCTCTTTGGGCTTCATCAAATATAAGGATTGACTGTTCTGGAACCTCATTTTTATAAAAAAATTCTTTTTTGAATTCCTTCATTCCTTGAATAGCATTTTCTGCCATATGTTTGTTTTTACCTACCTGATTAATCTGGTACTGAAGTACCTCAACAAGTGGTCCATTTCCAGAAAGATATACTGCATTTGCTTTCCCATTTTTGTTCTCTTCATAAACAATACTTTGTCCTACTGCAGTCTTTCCTGCACCTGGAACACCATTGATGAGAATTAATATTTTTTTATGTTTTTCCTTTGCTTTTTCAATATACCAAAGTACCTTATCTAAGCAATTTTTATTAACGTCTGAAATATAAGGAATACGCCCTTCTCGATACATTATCTCAATTGCTCGTAACATGTCTGGCATCTCTGTCTTAGGTGAAGCATACCATTCATCTTCAAATGTACAAATATTATCTCCTTTTAACTCACCACTTATTACATTACAAAAGTTATCAGCAGTAAGAATTGTTATACCTCGTAATTCACCTGCTTTCGCATTTTGATGAGTACATACAAGATAACTTTTTACATCAAGTTTTCTTTCCTTTGTCACCTTGTGATGATTTTGAAGCCACTCTTTATATCGGATTGCCTGCGCGATATCATCTTTATTATCATCTATCTGAGGAGCTTCTTTTCTTTTAAATTCCAGTGATATTACCTTCTGATTTGTAATTAAAAATACATCTGGTCTTTCATGAACAGTTCCTGGTAAACTGTACTCAAATACAAGCGAATATTCCTGCTCCTCTAGAGATAAGTATTTCAGTGTCTTTGCTATAAATACAAAACAATCCATCCAAACAGATTCTTGGATCTTACTCACTGAATTTCCAGTGTGATCAGCATTGTCTTCTGACATAACCTCATTCACATAATTTTTAAGTTGCTGTTTCCACTCTTCAAGTTGCGCTTCATTAGCATCAACTATATCTTTAATTTTTAGCTTCAAAGCAAAAATACTTTGATGGTGCTCTTCTCACTTTTTTTCTTACAACTTCTGAAATCAAATTTGACATTGTCTTTGTAATTTTGGGAGGAATTGACACGCCTTCTCCACAAATTTCCTTAGCAACTGCAACCGTCTCATCATTTTTATATGCCCACCAAATCATTTTTTTGAGATTCCCAACTATAATTTACATCTTTCATTTTTATCTCTAATTTCTTTTTGACGGTATAACTCCATTAAAATCAATCTCAATAATATTATTAAAACTATATTTTGCCAACTGTATTCCTCCTTAATGGACTACTATTTTTAAAAACATAAATTATCCTTTTTTTAATATTCATTTAGATTTACAAAATCTAACTTACTATACATCTTTTTTTATTATATCACATTTCTATATAATCGTATACTCCTGCTTCCAATATTTCTAGACTTTCAAACTTTTTACTGCAAACATATTTTTTTCAATATTGCACGAAACGATTCAATACAGGAATTAACCTTTTTCGACTATGTAAATTCATTATACTTGACAAATAGCATCATCTCTTGCCTTTAACCTTCCTTTAAATCTCTATTTAAAAACGACCTTCACTTCTTTCCCATAAAACGCAATCCCAATCTTCAAGATATTCTTTATCCCTCTTGCCTTCAATCTCGTATCATATTTCTTCTCATCAATCTGCTTCAACGCCTTTTGTGCCCTCTCTTCCATCCCCTTTTTCGTCTTCGATATTTTAAATTCCATAAGGTACGCCTTCTCATTGCTTTTTATTGGAATCATCGCAAGGTCATATCTCCCATATCCACTCTCATCATTTGAAATAATTTCATATTTTCCCATCAAAAATCCTACAAGCCCTATCATAAACACTTGATATATCTTTTTCCATTTCCTTATCCAAGTCAAAAATGACTTAGCATATTTATCATTATTTCTCCCAATGTCTTCTCAAATTTTTTTAATATCTCCATTTTCAAGTGCTTTTCATCAAAGTATTTGTTTTCACTTCTGTTCCAAAAAAATCTGTTTAAAAAACATATTACCAAAAATATTTCCGTATTTCCTTATTTGGAATTCTCAAGTTATAAACATCTGTATATTCTGAAGTTACATCTATTTCCTTCTGCTTTTTCATCTTTTTGTCAAATACCCACTATACAAAAAGTAATTGCCATATTTCATCATCATTATTTAAAAGACTTTTTATCGTTGTTCCATCTGAAATATATTTTTCAATACTTTCTCCATCAGTAAATCGTTTTAAGTCATCATATACACTTTCTCCAGCATGATCAAGCATATTTTTCCAGAAGTGTATTCCTGAAACATTTGCCCAGTATGCCTTAATTTCTTTTTCTCACATAATTTACAATGAGACCAAGGATTATACACTTTACTTTCTCCAAAAATATACCCATTATACCATTCTCTAACTTCTTCAATTTTGTATTTCATATCAAAATACTCAAGCATTTCAATCACTTCATTTTCAAGAAGTCCAAAAATATTCTGAATAATCCTTACTTAAAATCGTATTTACATAAAGATTATTTAAGCCAGAGAATATCCCTTCTTTTATGATTCTAGTTATTCCTGTTAAAAACACCATATTTCAAGGAATTATTAGTCTTTAATGCTGAACTGTAAAATGTTTGAAAAAAAGTTTATTGCTTCATTGTAATATCCTTTATCAAAAGCATTTATTATTGGAGCATCGTATTCATCTATTAAAAATTATTACACTTTTTTTCCATAGTATTCATAAAGATAATTTGATAATAATTTTTAAAGAAGTTCCATAATTTCCTTTTTCCTCTTCATAAAATATTTTATCAAATTTTTATCTTATCCCGTTCATCCATTTTTTTCTCATATCTTTAAATTCAGCATACAAATCAGAAATAAGAGACTTTAAATCATTAAAGGTTTCTTCCCAGCTATTTCCTTTCAAATCTTTCATTGAAATGAAAATTACAGGATATTTCCCTTGTTCAACCATGTATTCACTATCATATATTTTTAAATTTTTCAAAAAGCTTTTTATTTTCTTCTTTATCTTTTACATCAAAAAAATATTTCAACATTGACATATTCAACGTTTTTTTCCAAATCTACGTGGTCTTGTAAACAATGTAACTTTTGATTTATTCATTAACATTTCATCTATTAGTAAAGTTTTATCTATGTAATAATATCCTTCTTGTATCAACTCTTTAAAATCCTCAATTCCCACAGGAATAGCTTTTTTTCCATAAAATCACTCCCTCTTTTTATTTTTTTATAAATTTTCAATATATTTAATTATACCACAACTTGATATTTAAAATAAAGTCATTTGAACGCTCTGTGATGCTTTCTTTTTTTAAATTTGAGAATTTGAAATATTTTGAGAATTGGTTTGGGGAACATGGACTGGAGAGCATTGATGGAAATCTAAAAGGAACTGTCTCAACTTTGATTCTGAATTTGTACAAAAATTTTTATGCACTCTGGCATATATTATATTTTTGAGTTTACAAAAATTTTTGGACACCCTTATCAATATTGTTTCATCTTTTTTTACTTTTTATAGAATCTGTTGGGTAAAAATTGTTTTAAATATCTAAATTATATGCGGTACAAAAAAATAACCGATGTCTTTTTACAACAACGGTCATTTTGAAGTTTTAGTTTATTTTAAAGGAACTAAAATATTTTTTTAGAAGTTTCATTATCTTCGTTTGTTGAAGATTTCTTTAATTCCTTTAATGCTTCTGAACTAATTATATTAGATTGACTGAAATCTAATGTTTTTCTAAATTTTCATCAATTTTATCAGCAACAACTTGTCTTGATGAACTTTTTAACTTAATTACTTCATTATTTTTTTAGCAACTGCATTTAAGCAGCAGATTATAACTATAGTTCCTAATAATAATTTTTTTCATTATACTTTCTCTTTCCTTTAGAATTATTCAATAATCCTTGAAAAATTTAACAAATTATTCAAATTTACCATCAATACAATGATGAGTAAATCCATTTTTCTTTGATCTTTTTTTACCAACTTACCTATGTCTGGATTATTAATATTATATATAGCCTTTCATTTAAAAGCTCATGTAAGCAATTGATTGTCCAAAATTTTAGGTACACTTAATTTTTTTAAAATATTGACTTTATAAATTTTCAATAAGATAATCATATATCTCATGTGCTTCTTTTTGGTATTTCATTTTCATAATACGGTGTAATTGCATAATAATTCTCTGATAATTTTTATTTTATAAGTATAGTTACCTTTAACAATAACTGTATAAACTCCTTTATTATTACCCGCAAGTTTATAATCTCCATTTTTCGTACTACCATTGTATACTTCTTTGAAATATTTTAAATCAGTTATTGAAAAAACCTATCTTCATCGTATAAATAATAACCTGTTTCCATTTTTTTAAAAATAAAAATTTTTTTAGGTAAATTAATAACAAAAGTTTCCTCCTTTTCCTCCTTTTATTTTTACTAACCCTCTTTTTATAGAATTCAAAATAACTTTTAACTTCTAAAGGTTTCTTTTTCTACAAAAAAATTTTTACTCCATCGCTATCTTTTTCTTTTAATTTTTGAGTAGGAGTACAATCATATTCAGCACAATAATAAGTCCCCATTGTCCCCAATAAATATGTTCCTGCCGCTGCTGTTGTTAATAAGCAGGAATTTAAACAAAAAAATACTTATCAATATCAATAATATAAACTTTAACTTTTTCATATTAATTACCTACTCTTTCTCTCAGATTTTTTTAAAAATTTTTTTCTAAATTGTTGTTATTATTTTACTTCCTCGATATTGTTTATGAAATTAATAATTAAATCATAATATTCTTTTAGATTAGGTGAAGGATCATACCTAGCGTCTATGTAAATATTTGATACTTTGGACACTATGTATTTATTACCATATCCCGATACTATTTTAACTTTTCCAAAAATCTTTTAATATCCCTTATTTTTATCATAATTTTCAAATTGTTCAGAATTAGAAGAATAATTTAATGATATACCTAAACTCATCATTTTATTCTCTTTATCATATAAAAATAATGTATTTTCATATTTTTTTAGTGACAATATTTTTAGGCATTTTTTTATAAAAGAGGTATCTGATACTTTTTAAAAACATATTTCTCTCTATTTTTTTAAAGAATTCATGTACTCTTTAAATTTTGGTTTATCTTTATAGTAAAGTTTTTTTATTCCATCAGGACCTCCGCCACTAGGACCGTACTCATCAAGAATTGAACCCAAGAAAAAAATCCAGTTGTTAAACAAGAACTCAAACAAAAAAATACTTAATAAACACAATATCAACAATTTTAATTTTTCATTTTTAATTACCTACTCTTTCTCTCAATTTCTTTAACTGTTCATTTTATATTTCGAGATTTTTTTCTCTATTTATTTCGGGTTTCGGCATATTTAAACCTTTTTAGGATTGATATTCTTATATGGATTATTTCTTGGAAAGTCTTTGTTTAATGGATTTTCAAAAAAACAGTCAATTTTCCTAAAAT